>Ga0116135_1000446_pt1 | contig 22826 bp, 16 predicted proteins | sample June2015DPH_20_1_FD_89738 | JGI IMG/M metagenome (GOLD analysis project Ga0116135, IMG submission 89738) | Peatland microbial communities from SPRUCE experiment site at the Marcell Experimental Forest, Minnesota, USA - June2015DPH_20_10 | ecosystem: Environmental > Terrestrial > Soil > Wetlands... | reverse complement strand
GGATGTACGGGTCGCATGAAGGGCTGTATGGGCTGGGGCAGCACCAGGCGGGAGTGTGGAACTTTCGCGGTGAGACGGTGGACCTGTCGCAGGAGAACACAAATATCGCGATTCCGCTGCTGGTTTCAACGAATGGGTACGGGATCTTCTGGAACAATCCTTCGCGGAGCAGAATGAACAACCGGTTCATTCACGCGCTTTATCTGAGCGCGGAGGTTGCGGACAAGATTGACTACTACTTTATTTATGGGCCGGAGCCGGACCAGATTATTGCGCGCTACCGCGAGCTGACCGGAGAGGTGCCGCTGTTTGGCAGGTGGGCGTACGGGTTCTGGCAGTGCAAGAACAAGTACGAGTCGCAGGAAGAACTGGAGACGGTGGCGGCGAAGTATCGCGCGCTGCATATTCCGGTGGACAACATTGTGCAGGACTGGTTCTGGTGGAACGTGATGGGCGAGATGAAGTGGAACGCGCATTATCCCGACCCGCAGGGGCTGATCGACACGCTGCACAAGGAGCACTTTCACCTGATGGTTTCGATCTGGCCCTATTTTCGGCCGGGATCGGCGACCTACGATGAGTTTGACAAGAACGGGTGGTTTATCGCGAAGACGGTACAGCCAAGTTTTCACCCGGTGGGGCAGGCACTGTATGACCCGACGAACGAGGCGGCGCGGAAGAAGTACTGGGAGAACGCGAACACGGCGCTGTTTCAAAAGGGCGTGGACGCGTGGTGGCTGGATACGGATGAGCCGGAGACTGAGGGACGGGAAGACAACATTCTTGTGACGAACAAGATGGCGATTGGATCGGGTGCGCGGTACGCAAATATCTACCCGCTGTTTCACACGGGAGGAGTGAGTGAGGGGCAGCAGGCGGCTGAGGCCGGAAAACTGGAACTTGATAAGCGCGTGTTCATTCTGTCGCGATCGGCTTACGCGGGCGCGCAGAGATTTGGGGTGACGGCCTGGTCGGGCGATGTGCTGAGCGACTGGCTGACGTTTCAACGGCAGATTTCCGCGGGGCTGAATTACTCGATCTCGGGCATGCCTTACTGGACGACTGATATCGGCGGATTTATTTCTGGCGGAAATCTGAATGATCCGAAGTTTCGCGAGTTGTTTGTCAGGTGGTTCGAGTTTGGCGCGTTCTCGCCTATCTTTCGCGTGCACGGGACGCGCAATCCCAGCGAGAACGAGTTATGGAGTTATGGCCCGGATGCACAGAAGATTCTGGTGGACTACGACAAGTTGCGCTACAGATTGATGCCTTATATCTACTCGCAGGCGTGGCAGGTGACGAGCAACCATGGCACGCTGATGCGGCCGCTGGTGATGGATTGGCGCGAGGATGTGGAGGCGCAGAACACGGGCGACGAGTATCTGTTTGGGCCATCGATCCTGGTGGCTCCGGTGTATACCGAGGGTGCAACTTCGCGGACTGTCTACTTGCCCAAGGCGACCTGGTATGACTTCTGGACGGGCGCGAAGGTGGAGGGCGGAAAGCGGATTGAGGCGGACGCGCCGCTGGCGAAATTGCCGCTGTTTGTAAGGGCAGGATCGATTGTGCCGATGGGGCCGGCGATGGAATGGAGCACCGAAAGACAAGAGGACCCGATTGAGCTGAGGGTTTATCCGGGGGCAGATGGGGATTTTGTTTTGTATGAGGACGAGAACGATGGGTATGCGTATGAGAAGGGCGCGCATGCCACGATTGCGATGCATTGGGATGATGGAGCGAAGACGCTGACGATCGGCGCGAGAGAAGGAAGCTTTCCGGGAATGCTGAGGGAGCGGACGTTTAACGTGGTGGTGGAGAGCGGAGCAGGAAAGACGGTGCGGTACGCGGGGCAGAAAACAGCGGTGAAAGAGTGAAGAAGTGAACGAGTGAAAATGTGAAGAAGTTTGCGAGTTAGTAAGTTGGCTGGGGTGCTGCTAGTTCAGCATGAATCGAGCATGGTGGTGACCAGTGCCAGCGGGAGGCCGACTACGTTGAAGTAGTCGCCGACGATGCGGGGGATCCAGCGGGCGGCGCGGCCTTGGATGGCGTAGGCGCCGGCTTTGTCCATGGGTTCGCCGGTGGCGATGTAGGCCGCGATTTCTTCATCGGACAAAGTGAGGAATGTGACAGCGGTGACTTCGGCGGCGACTTCAGTATGCGCGGCGGTGACCACGGCGACGCCGGTGATGACGCGGTGGGTGCGGCCGGAGAGAAGACGGAGCATGCGGGCGGCGTCGGCTTCGTTTTCAGGTTTGCCGAGGATGGCTTTGTCGAGAGTAACGGTAGTGTCCGCCCCCAACACTACAAGGCTGTCATCCTGAGCGGAGCGCAGCGTAGTCGAAGGACCTGCGGTTGCACTTTTGCTAAACGCCCCAAAGACGGCCTGCGCTTTTTCACGCGCCAGCCTCGTGACGTAGGCGATGGGGTCTTCGTTAGGGAGCGGGTCTTCGGGGATGTGGGCGGGGTGGATCTCGAACGTGAAGCCGGCCTGGGTGAGAAGTTCTCGGCGACGAGGGGAGGCTGAGGCCAGGACTAGCATATTGGGATTATTGCAGGGTGCGCGGAGTTAGCGGTGTTGGTGGAGTTAACAGGTGGTCCGCAATTACGGGCCGGTAGCTTCTCATTGACAAGTGTCCGGAGCTAGAGCTGCAGGCACTTGTTCGTTCGGTCGTGTATCGCACCAAAGATCGGCAAGGAAAGATTTGAGGATTGGGAATACATTCTCGGCATTGACGGGTTGGAACCTTTCAGCTTTATGAAAATGCAGATTGGCGTGTGACCACGCTACTTGCTTTTCCTTCTCAAATCTTAGAGTCACATGTGGTTGTCTGGGTTCACATAGCTCAAGTCTCCTATCGGCTGTAGAGACGATTATATGAGACACCGAGAAACCCGCTCGAAAATGGTGGTGAAGTCCAGAATCAATTACAGCCTTGATTACAGGCCTCGCAAAATCCTTATAGTCGGCCCAGTACTCAGTATTGGGGTACTCCTCGATCCCCTGCGCTACCCAATGCCAAGAGTCTTCGTTCGTGTCGAGATAGAAGCCTCGGGCGTCGGTATTCATTTTTCTACTCCTAGACCGATAGGCCGGTTTGGAGGCCAGACGGGGTGGCTAGTCCCCAGGCCATGGCGGGGGTGTTGTGGGCTAATCCGAAGCGGCCGTCGGGGCCGAGGAGGATGATGCCGCCGTGGCCGCCGAGGCGGTTGTAGAGATACGAGATGGCTTCGCGGGCGGCGATCTCCGGAGCCGAACCGGCGGCTACTCGGTCTGTTGCCCACTTGCCTAAAACCAATTTCATAATCGGCTCGCCCCAGCCGGTCAGGGAGACGGCGGCGGCGAGATTGTCGGCGTAGCAGCCGCAACCGATGAGGGACGAGTCGCCAACGCGGCCGGGGGTTTTGTTGAGGGTGCCTCCGGTGGAGGTGGCGGCGGCGAGGTTGCCGTGGCCGTCAAGAGCGACGGCGCCGACGGTGTCGTGACTTTCGAAGCCAGGGAGTTGACCTGGATCTTTTTTGTCCCCGGTCCCCAAGTGCGAGGGGTCCGGGGCATCCGAACCTTGTGCGTCGAACTTGAATGCGGTTGCAGGGTCTTTGTCGTCGGCGATCTGGCCGGAGAAGGTCTCGTCCGCTAATCCCGCGGAATGGCGGGCTTGGGCTTCACGCAGGCGCTCGCGTTCGCGGTCGAGCACGAGCTCGACATTATCAATGAGAGCCATGCCGTGGGCCTGGGCGAATTGCTCAGCGCCGGGGCCGACAAAGTAGACATGCGGCGATTTCTCCAACACGAGACGCGCGGCCTGGATGGGGTTGCGCAGGCGCTCGACGCAGGCGACGCCGCCGGCTTTCATGCGGCCTCCGTCCATGAGCAGGGCGTCAAGCTGAACGCGGCCGTCGGATGTGAGGAAGCTGCCGCGGCCGGCGTCGAAGGTGGGGTCGTCTTCAAGAACGGTGACGGCTGCTTCAACGGCGTCGATGGCCGAGCCGCCGACGGAGAGGATGGCATAGCCGGCTTCCAAGGCGCGGCGTACGCCGAATTCATGGGCGGCTGCGGCGTTGGCGGGAATGGCCCATGCGCCGCCGTGGACGAGGAGTGTGGGATCGTGCGTGGCAGGAGATGTTGAGCTTGAGGGTGTCGAGCGTGGATGTGTCGAGCCTGGGGATGTCACGGAGCCTATGGTAGAGCATTTGGGGGGACGGCGAAATGGCTGTCAAGAGAATGGATTGGGGCGAACTGCGATAAAGCTCTGAAAATAATGGAGAAAATAGGCATCGGACGGTTTGCGTACAATTAAGTGCCAATCCGATAAGCTAAGTACAACGAAAGCAAAATCACTCGACAGGTGATGGAGAAGCGCACCTGATTTTAGAGCGGGATCCGAGTTATCGTGCCCTTTCCGGGTGTCTTGAACGTGGCCTTTTCCTGGGGAAAAGGCCGCTTGGCAGGCATGCTTTCTGGGTATGTCTACTCGGATTCCGCGGTAATCGGGCCACTTCCGCAGGTTCGGCACAATTTGATGAACACGAAGAGGGTGATTCCCAATGGGAGTCACTCTTTTTGTTTCTGCACGCCGGACGGACGGTGCGGAATGCTCGGGGAATGGCGGATGGATGACAACACGGACGAACACAGCACGGAAGAGCGGTGGCAGAAAAGTGAAGCGGCTCAAACAAGAGGCCTTCACGCAATTGGAAGAAAAAGCCAATGCAATTGTGTCGGGCCTGGTGAATAGCTCAATCAAGGGTCACGTTCTGAGTGCCAAGTTACTTGTTGACCTGGCGGAGGGGGAGGTGGACGTGGAGGAAGCAATGCAGAAGAGGCCGCTTCTGACGCTGAGGGCGAGGCTTGACGCAGAGCCAAAGCTGCCCAGGGACGCACCGATTGAGCCTTGGGACGACGACGAGGAGACAGAAGCAGAAGACAAGGTGCTTGCAACGGCTTGATTTCGATTTGGCGGGGAATGTTGTGGGCTGCGCGGCGGAGATGGCCGGGCAGCCCTTCTTATTTTCGATAAGAAAGAAGAGACGCGGATGAAGCTCACGATGGATGGTTGGTTCGGCGCAGGCGAAGGGGTGAAATTGAAAATCGGGCTAGTGTTCGGGCTGGCGCTGTGCCTGCTGGCAATGGCGCTGGGAAGTGCAGCTGGCGCGCAGGCGGTCACGACGACGACGGTCCAGGGAACTGTGTACCTGGCGAATGGGACGCCTGGCTCGGGGACACTGAGTTTGAGCTGGCCGACGTTTACCACTGCGGCTGGTCAACTTGTGGCGGCGGGGCAACTGATGGTGACCATTGCGCCGGATGGGTTTCTGAGTGTGAATCTGACGCCGAATGTGGGCGCAACGCCTGCGGGATTGTATTACACCGCGGTTTACCAGATGAGCGACGGCACGACAAGCACCGAGTACTGGGTTGTGCCAGTTGCGGCGCAGGCGAGTCTTGCCCAGGTGCAGGCGCAACTGATGCCTGCGGCGCAGGCTGTGCAGACGGTGAGCAAGTCGTATGTGGACCAGGCAATCACGGAGCTGACGGAAAGCTTGCTGACCGCGTCAGGCGGGACGCTGAGCGGGCCGTTGTATTTGAATGGCGATCCGACGGTGCCGCTGCAGGCCGCGGACAAACATTATGTCGACACCGAGGTGAGCACGTCGCTTCCGATCAGCGGTGGAAATGTGAGTGGAGAGCTGACGGCAAAACAAATCGGCGCTGTTTATCAGGCTGACCAATTCCCCGGCGCCGACTTTGGCGCAAAGGTGCAGGCCTGCGTCAACGGGTTGAGCGCGACGAATGGCGGGACGTGCGACGCGCGTAATTTTGCAGGGACAGTAGCGATGGGTTCGAGCCTGGCGATTGCAACGGCGAATGCGACGGTCCTGCTGCCGTGCGCGACGATTGCGACGGCGAATCAGGTGATCGTAACGGCGGGCACGCGGAATGTAACGCTGCGCGGATGTGCGCTGCGCGGAGCGAGCACGGCAAGCGGAAGCCAGGGCGGCACGGTGTTTCTGTATTCAGGGACAGGCGCGATGGTGCAGGTGGGCGATCCAACGTATGCGGCAGACACGATGGGCTTCCACATGGACAACACGGTGATCAACACAACCACATCAACAAGCGCGACCGCGCAGGGACTCGTGGCCTATCGATCACAGGAACTCGACTTGGCGGGCTTGTATTTCCTGGGTAACTCAAACCAGACGGGGATGACTCTGGACGGGACCGGGAACTATACGGGGGGAAGTTTTTACAGCAACCAGTTTGATGGATTCCAGACGGCAGTGAACGCGATCGGGCACCAGATTGCGAATGCGGCCACGACGGACTGGATGAATGCAAGCACGTTTGTGCGGCTGCACATTGACTGCCCGACCAGCGGAGGAAGCCCGATTGCTGGGACGTACGGAATCAATCTGCAGCAGGGAGACGGAAACACATTCACCGGCGGCGATGTGGAGGGTTGCGCGACTGCATTGCACCTGGGGGCGAATGCGCAAAACAACACGATTGTCGGACTGCGCAACGAGAACTCGACCAACCAGGTGGTGGCGGATGCGGGCAGCTCCTACAACAACTGGATCACCGGCGGCACGATGTTTACCGGGCAATTGACGGATAACGGAACACGCAACAGTTTTCTGGATACGTTCCATCGCAGCTTCAACGGCATGAATGGCGACTGGTACGGGAGCCAGCAGGATGCGACGGTGACCAACCATCTCCGTCTTGGCATTGGCCTGGGGAATGAGCGCGGGTTGCTGAATCGCTACCAGACGGACTACGGCTATCGGTGGACGATGGGGCTGAGCGATGCGACTGCGGGCGAGCAGTTCTATCAGATCATCGATGAACTGAATAACGTGGGCAGGTTCTCGATCGGGCAGTACAACAATGGGCAGTCGAGCACGAACAACCAGACGGTGATCAACTCCGCGGGCACGGGCGCCGTGGTGTTGAACGGGTCAAACAATTCCGGGACTGGCGGCGTGGTGTTTGGATCGGGCGGGCCGGCCGAGACGAGTGTTGCCACGATCAACAGCGCGGGGAATGCGCAATTCAACGGGACGCTGCAGGTGGGCGGAGTTTCCACGTTGATTGGCACGCCGACAGTGAAGAACCAGCTCGATGCGGAGATCGACGCGATTCTGTGGGCGGGGTTGACGCAAAGCCAGAAGGAATCGTTGATCTACAAGGACTGGAACGGCAACAGCCAGTGGTATGCGGAGAAGGACGCAAGCAATAACTGGGAGTTGAATTCAGCGGTTGGCGGGCTGGACAGTTTCAAGGCTTACCAAAGCACAAACAGCGGCGATACGTACATCGATGCATCGAACTCGTCGGGCGCGGTGCGCATAAATTACGAAACCGGTGCGGGGACGGCGTTCAAGATTTACGGCGGCAGCTCCAGCTCTTTGTATGCGAGCTTCACGGGAACCACTTCGATTGAGTTTCCCGGATTGGCTGCGGCGAGCGGACATGACTGTCTGCAGGTAGACACCTCAGGTTATGTGACGAATACAGGTTCGGCTTGCGGAACGAGCACGGGCGGGAGCGGGACGGTGAGCTCGGGAAGCGCCGGGCAAATTGCGTATTACACGGCAGCCGGGACAACGGTTGGCGGCGAGAGCCAGGTGCCCGTTTCCGCAGGTGGGACGGGAGCTTCGACCTCGGCCGGCGCGCTGACGAATCTTGGCGCGCAAGCTGCGATTGCGGGATTGGCCTCGGATGGCGCGAGTGGAATTGCGGTAACTGCCAAAGGTACATTCGGCGGGAATGTGACGGCCGCCAGCTTGTCGGCCAAGAACCTTGCCAGCATTGGGCCGCTTTACGATGTAACTCAATTTGGCGCCGTGGGCAATGGCACTACGGATGATACTGCAGCAATTCAGGCAGCGTTCAACGCATGCTGGGCAAATGGGACCGGCATTGCGCCCTATGGCGGTGTGGTGGAGTTCCCAGGGAATCACAGTTATCTGATCAGCAGCACGATCAATGCCTACGATAGCTGCCGCGTGGAAGGCACGGTCGGCGCCATTCTTGGAAATGGGACAAACTCGCCGCCTGAGATCCGGTGGAATGGTTCTGCGTATGGGGCGACAGCTTCGTTGACCGGATTCACAGTCAGCTTGAATGTCTCGTCGATTACCTTCACGGGCAACGCCGTTGCGGGCGATACCGTGACTGTGAATGGAGTGGTGATCACCTTTGTAGCTTCTGGAGCCACGGGAAACCAGGTGAACATTGGAGCGAGCGCCGCGGCGACGGCGACTGCTTTATACAACTTTCTGAATGCATCGGCCAACACCAGCATTGCAGTGAGCCAGCCGTTCACGAATCCAAGTTCCGGAGTGGTGGACTTCAAATACCAGTCCACCGGATTGAACGGCAAGACAGAGTCTGTTGCCACCAGCGACTCGACCAACATCAAGGTGCAGGCTGCGTATTATCCGGCGAGCTCGCCTGCGGGAGGCCGTCCCTATCCATATCAGTACGTCGCCACCATTCAAGCGGCAAACTCCTACGCGGTGGGGAACTGGGTGTACATCAACGGCCTGACCAGTGCGGCTGGAGTGATGCTGAACAACGTTGTCTCGCAGGTGATGGCTGCTTCAAGCAGTTCCTTCACGGTGTTCCTTGCGGGCAGCGCGCCCAGTACGGGAACGTATACCGATAGCGGATCTGTGAAGAGTCTCAGCGTCGATATCGCGACGGATTCAATTGCAAGGTCGGAGCAGGAGTTCAAGGACATCCAGATCACCAACGGGGCGGTTGGGCTCTATATGGGTTCGCGCGTGGACACCGGCACGCACTTCGTGAATGTTTGGCTGGAGACTCAGTCGTACTTCGGCTATTACTTTTCAGGCGGCGGCATCAACGTTGATTTCGACAAGGGCTGGAGGCTCGATTCGCCGGGAATTGCCGGAATCTATTGGCGGAATGGCGGCGGCGACAACTTCGGCATGGCCAACGGACAGTCGTTCAGCGGTTCGAGCGCAGGACAGGGCGCGGCGATCATGGTGGACAATCAGGCGTGCAACGGCGCCAGCGACCTGACCCGCCTTACGCTCAGGAATGTGGCTTTCGAGGTCTATAGTCCCGGACTCTCTTCCGGCCTGGGCGCGATTACCTTGCTGGACTGCACAACGGCATCCGCTCCGACTCAGTTCGCCATCGACATGGAAAACACGGGAATGACGTCTTCGGTAAACGCCACCGCGATCCTGATGTCGCCCGCCAACGACGCGGCCTTGAATCTGAGCATCGTGAACGGCATGTTTGCCACAACAAACAGTCTTCGCTGGGTGGGGATGCCGGGATTGACGCGCTACGATAACTCGGGAATCTCAGGCTTTATTCCCAGCCTGAATTATGCGCCATCCTCTTACAGCAACGGGACGATCGGCGCCAGTGGTGCCATGTCGTCGCAATGCCTCGGCGACTGCAACATTGGGCAGCTGTGGCAATACGGCATTCAGGCATCGGCGCTGCTCTACTCCGATACTGCTTATGCCGCGTTGCCGAACGCGACAACCTTGTACGCGGGTCAAATCCTTGCGCCCCCGGCATACTGGAGCGGGACAAACGGCAAGCGGTATGCGCTGGATGTTGTGGTTCAGACTGGAACCACCGGCGCGCCCAATGCAGGAAGTACAACCTGCTCCGGAAGCAGCGGGGCAAGCACAATCACCTGCACCAGCGCGACGGACTTGTCGGCAGGGGAGCACGTCTCGATTGGCACGACGACCAACAAGACGATTTCCTCGATAAATGCCATCAATCCCGGAGCGGTGGTTGTGAGCTTGTCTGGGAACCTGGCGGGCACTGTGACCAACGCGGCATTGAGTTTCTCGAGTCCGGTGCTGGGTCTTGAAATGGAGATGCCGACCAAGACCACTGGAGCTCCGACTGCTCTTGCCTGGGCGCAGGGAGATATTGAACAGAATGCGGCCGCATCTTCACAAGGGATCGCCGCATACGTCAACGTGAGCGCAGGCACGCCCGGAACCTGGGCGACGATTCCGGCTGCTAACTCCGCCGGAGTGCTTGGCACCAGCCAAGTTTGCGGTGGAACGCCCGGCACGTCCGGCACCTATTGCGATGGAGGTTCGGGGAACTGGACAACGCTTCCGGCCGTGGCTCCAAGTTCCTGGAAGCTGGCGGGACCGATCGCAAATACCGGAAGCACGTTGGGAGTGCAGGTTGGCTCGATTGCAATTCCGGCTGGGACGATGGGAGCAACGAGTCATCTCGATGTGAAGATCGAGATGGATTCATGCACCACCTCATCCGGACTTCCTTCTGCTGCCTGTACCGGAACGGCCAACACCGGCACCTGTTCATTCAGCGTGAAGTTCAGTTCGTCAAATACGGGAGGCACCACAATACTCAGCGGAGCCGCAGTGAGCGCAGCGAGGAATGGGACACTTTGGGGTTTTATTGAGAACACGTCGGCTTCGACTCAGATCGGGAAGGTGACCGAGACATATGCCAGCGGCACATTTACGGGGTTGCCGGTTTCCTCTGCAATCAATACTGCGAACGCTGCCTATCTGAACTTCTATGTGCAGAACTCGGCGAGCGCCGATAACTGCTTCATCGACCAGGCGAGCGTGCAGTTGTTCTATTGAGAAAAATTCTGCCGGTTTACGGTTGTGTTGGCAGCGACCCGATCAAGCCGGGCTGAAGGGGTTTTGCCCAGTGGGGGATGCGTGGAAGAACAGGCAGGAGGAATCGCGGTTGAGGAGCGTGAGTGCGTGCTTTTCGAGCATGAGTTGGGGAGGCCAGAACTGGAGGAGTTGGGACGGCGCCTTGATGATCGACTGAAGAGTTTTGACGGCCGGACGATCGCCGTGGAGCTGGCGGCCCGCCTGCTGAACGTCCGAAGGAAAAGCGGAAGGACAGGGCCGCTCAAGGCCAATGCGGTGCAGCAGGAGTTTGAGCAGCGGCGAGGCGAGCGGAATATCGTGCTGAAGGCGCGGCAGATGGGGCTGACAACGTGGGCCGCGGCACGATTCTTTCTGAAGACAATTACCCAGCCGGGTACGCTGACGCTGGAGGTGGCGCACACCCAGGAAGCGGCCGAGGATATCTTCAGGATCGTGCACCGGTTTGTGAACTGGCTGCCGGAGAGACTGCGCGAAGGGCCGCTGAAGACTTCGCGGGACAACGTGCGGCAGATCGTGTTTCCGGAAATTGACTCGACGTACAGGGTGGTTTCCGCAGGCGACCGGAACGCGGGGCGTGGACTGACAGTGCAGAATCTGCACTGCTCGGAGTTGGCGCGCTGGCCGGGCGACCCGGCGGAGACGTTGGCGGGATTGCGTGCGGCGATGGCGCCGGGTGCGGAGCTGATTCTGGAATCGACGCCGGACGGGGTGGGCGGATGCTTTTACGAGGAGTGGCAGAAAGCGTCCGAGACGGGGATGGTGCGGCATTTCTTTCCCTGGTGGATGGAGAAGCGGTACCGCACGGCGCCTGTGGACAAGGCAACTTTGAGCGACGACGAGCAGGATCTGATGGCCAGGCATGGGCTGAGTCTTGGCCAGATTGGATACCGCCGGCAGATTCGCGCAAGCTTTCACGGGTTGGCGCGGCAGGAGTACGCGGAAGATGAGCAGAGCTGCTTTCTGGCCAGCGGGGAGAGCGTGTTCGAGCTGGAGGCGATTGAGGAGCGGCTCAAAACAGTGCAGGAGCCCCAGGAGCGACGGATGAACGGGGAGTTGGAGATCTGGCTGCCGCCGGTTAGGGGCAAGTCGTACCTGGTTGCGGTTGACCCGGCGGGCGGCGGGAGCGACGGGGATTACTCCGCGGCGGAAGTGGTGGAGATGGAGACCGGGTTGCAATGCGCTGAGTATGCCGGGCATGCGGGCGGGTTGGAATTGGCCCGGCTGGTGACAAAGCTGGCGGCGGAGTACAACGACGCGTGGCTGGTGGTGGAGAGAAACAACCACGGTAACGGGGTCCTGGCCTATGTGGAGACCGTGTACCCCTGCAAGCGGTTGTACAGGCATGCGGGCCAGGCCGGCTGGTTGACGACCTCGGTGAGCCGGCCGGCGGTGCTGGGGCGGCTGGGAGCGGCGCTGGTGGACCGGCCGGAGTGCTTTCAGAGCCGGCGGCTGCTGGCGGAGTGCCGGAGTTTTGTGCGCCTGCAGAATGGCGGAACCGGGGCGCGGGCGGGAACGCATGATGACCGGGTGATGGCCATGGCGATTGCGCTGGAGGCGAGGTCGGAACTGATGGGGAAGGGCAGTGGACAGTGAACAGGGAACAGTGCACAGTGAACAGGGAACAGTGCACAGTGAAAAGGCATTCGAGTGCACAGGTTCGCTGGAGTCCGTTTTGTCGGCGAGGAAACCTATCACGACCGGGTTCCGTCGGGTGCATGATGCGTGCCACCCTGTGCACTGCACACTGTTCACTATCTCCAGAGAAAGCGCTTAGAATTCCAATCAGAAACTCAAACGGACGGGAGCGGGCTTGGCGGTTCTGGCGGTGCAGCATATCCGGCGGATGCGGGGCGGTGCGCAGGGCCAGTTGATGCTGGGCGCGGACGGCAACGTGTACGTGGTGAAGTTTCAGAACAACCCGCAGCACATGCGGGTGCTGGCCAACGAGTTTCTGGCCTCGCGGATTGCAGCGGCGGCGGGATTGGCGGCGCCGGAGGTGGAGCTGATCGAGGTCTCGAGCTGGCTGATCGAAAACACACAGGAACTGGAGATCGATCTGGGCAAGACGCGGGTGAGATGCCAGCCGGGTTTGCAGTTCGGGTCGCGGTTTGTAGGCGGATTGATGCCCGGCCAGGTGACGGATTTTCTGCCCGAGGAACAGCTGGCCGAGGTGAGGAACCTGGGCGAGTTTGCCGGGATTCTGGCGCTGGACAAGTGGACCGGGAACGCCAACGGGCGGCAGGCGGTATTCACCAGGAAGCAGCGGGAACGTCGCTACCGGGCAGTGTTCATCGACTACGGGTATTGCTTTCACGCCGGGGAATGGCGGTTTGAGGATGCGCCGCTGCGCGGGGTCTACTTCCGCAACGACGTGTACCGGGAGATTACCGGATGGGAGTCGTTTGAGCCGTGGCTGACGCGAATGGAGACCATGGCCGCGGAGACAGTATGGGCGGCGGCCGGCGAGGTGCCTCCGGAGTGGTACGGTGGGGATTTGAGCGAGATGGAAGCGCTGGTAGAGAAGTTGCTGGCGCGGCGAAGCAGGATCCGGGAGCTGATTGAAGGGTTTGGGCGGTCGGATCGACGACCATTTCCAAATTGGGGCGGGTTGGGAAAAGAAACGGGTGATGAGGCTTGGATGGGGATGCGCTGGGGGACTAGCATGGCTGGGAGGGTGAATTGAGAAGGCAGCTTTCAGCTCTCAGCTTGGGAGTGCTGGATCGAACTTGGTCCCAGCACGCATGCTTCTGGCTGACAGCTGAAAGCTGATAGCTGACAGCTCTGGAGTTCTGATTGATGAGCAGCGATGGCCAGCGGCGGGCATGCGAGTTTCAACTGCTCCGGTATGTTCCGGACGCGGTGAGGAACGAGTTTGTACATATCGGCGTGATCCTGCGCGAACAGGGCAGCGCGGATAGTGTGCAGGTGCGCTTTACGCGCGACTGGCGCCGCGTGCGCTGTCTTGATCCCGAGGCGGATACGGCGGTACTGGAGGGCATGGAGAGCGAGCTGCGCATGCGCTTCCAGGCCGAGCCGAATGGAAACCTGATGCGGCTGCTTTCCGAAGCACTCTCTCTCAATTTGCAAATGACCGAGACCAAGGCCTACCTGGCGGAGAGTCTTCCGGCAGGGCTTGAGGAGTTGATGCGGCTTTACGTCGATCCACCGCCGCGGGAACGCGTTCCCCGGTTGAGCGGGCGGGCGGCCATCCAGGCCAGCATGCGAACAGAGTTTGAACACGCCGGCGTGTGGGACCTGATGCGCAAGAGGATTGCGGCCGCCCAGTACACCCGGCCAGGCGATCCGCTGCGGATCGACGCAGGATATAGACCGAATGGCGTGATTCGCATGTTTCACGCGGTGAGCCTGGAGCCGGGCGCGGAGATGGCCAAGGTTCTGGCGTTTTCAGCGGCAGGATTGCGGGCAGGCGTGGAACGCGTGGAGCAAGCGCAATTGGAACTGACGGCGGTGATTGAGCCGGCTGCGAGGCTGGGAGCGACCGACACGGAGCCGGAGCGGCTGGAGATGTACCGCTTCGGCGTGGAGACGATGGAAGAGCACCAGATTCGCGTGTTGACCACATCCGACCTGGGCAGAGTGGCGGAGACAGCAAGGCGGGAACTGAGGATCTGAAAAGCAGCTATCAGCTGTCAGTTATCATTTCGAAATCGCAGGTGCTGACATCCATCGAAAATAGTTCAAAAAATCTTTCAAAAGTTTGCATATAATTAACTCGGTTTTTGCTAGCATTGAATTTGTGAGTTACAAACAGCAGTTATTCACCGGCAGATCAGAGCTTACAGCCAAAAGCTGAGGGCTAATAGCTGCCAACCAGTACGAAGCTACGAGAGGCGCACCCATTGGGTTGCGCCTTTTTGCTTTTGCAATGCAAGAGGAAGGTGCGCGTGAAGGTGAGCGAACAGTTGCGTGAGATATGGCGGCAGGCGACCGGAAGCGGCCGCAGGGCCGGCCTGGCTGCGAGTGCAGCCGATGCCGAGGCGGAGCGCAAGACGCTGGCGCTCCCCGCGGTCCTGAGCCCTGTGCAATTTCCGGGGCGGCTGTTGCCCAAGCCGACACCGGTGAACCTGCGCCGGTTCGCCGAGACGCCGGTGGTGCGAAGGGCGATCAACGTGATCAAAGACCGCATTGCCGCCATGGACTGGCAGGTACGGGTGCGGCGCGGGGTGCGAGTGGGCGATGTGGCCTTCGCAGAGAAAAAGCTCCGCGCGCTGAGACGCATGCTGGAAGAGCCGAATGCGGTGGACAGCTTTCGGACCCTGATCGAACAGGTGATTGAAGATGCGCTGACCGGTGGGTATGGGGCGATCGAGATGGAGCCGACCGGAGACGCGGAGCGGCCGGCGATGCTGTGGGCCGTGGATGGGGCTTCTATTCGAATTAATGCGCGGTGGGACGGGCAGGCGGACACAGCACGCTATGCGCAGGCGCTGCCAGGACAACTGGAGTCGAGCGCGATTGAGTTGCGCGACGACCAGTTGATCTATGTGCGGATGAATCCGCGCAGCTTTACGCCGTTTGGACTGGGTCCGCTTGAAGTCGCCTTCGAAACGGTGAACCAGTTTTTAAGCGCGCACCGATTTGCGGGCAAACTGGCGGCGAACTCGGTGGCGCAGTACGCGCTGTGGCTGAATGAGGCAACGCCCGCGCAGCACGACCGGCTGATCCGCTGGTGGCAGGACGAGATCGAGGGCACCGGGCGCGTGCCGCTCATCTCCTCTGAGCAGAAGCCGGAGGTGCTGCGCTTCGCACAGGGCACGGATGCAGACATGCGGCTGGCCTGGCAGGAGTTCCTCATTCGGATGGTGGCGAATGCTTTTGGATTGCCTCCTCTGATGTTGGGGCTTGAGGCGGACGTCAACCAGTCAACCGCAGCGGAGATGACCGACGAGGCATTTCGCGGGGCGATCTCTCCGTTGGCCATGCTGCTGGCCGGACACATTACGCGCGATCTCTTCGGCAAGTGCATTGGGTGGCGGGAGTTTGAGTTCGTCTTCAACGAACTGAATGCGCGCGATGAGGACACGGAACTGGCGGTGCAAGTGCAGTTGTTGCAGGCGGGTGTGCTGACGGTGAACGAGGTGCGGGCGATGCGGGGGCTGAGGCCATTGGGTGAGCAGGCCGGCGAGTCAGCGAGCAGGTAAGCGAGTTAGCAAGTTAGTAAGCCAATGGGTTAGCGGCGGGTGAAGAGGGTCAGGACTTATGCGATTGGAAGCGATGGCGGTGAAGTTCCCTCATGTGGACGGGCATCCCAACAGGGTTGCCTTCGAAGGGGTACTGACGGTGGTGAATGCGCCCAGCGACAAGGCGCCGTCCGGTGCGCGGGGGCACCGGGTGATGTTGACGCGCGAGGCGGCGGAGAAGGCATTGCCTTCGCTGCTGGGCATGGCGGTGGACTACCGGCCGGGGTGGGACGGCCACGATGCGCGGCGCAAGATCGGGCTGCTGACCGAGGCGGACCTGGTGGGGCAGAAGCTCGTGGTACGCGGTTATCTCTATGCGCGGGACTTTCCGGAGGTGTCTGGAGCCATCCAGGCGCACTCGCCCGAGGCGATGGGCATGAGTTACGAACTGGCCGATGCGCGGGTTGAGGATATGCGGGCCGAGGTGTGGAAGCTGACCCGCGTGACGTTTACCGGAGCGGCGATTCTGCTGCGGGAAAAAGCGGCGTACCGGGCGACAAGCTTCCGCATGGCGAGCTAGAAACCAGCCAGTCGGCAAGTTAGCAAAGAAGCTCCGCATTTGCGGAGCTTCTTTCGTTAGCGAGTTAGCGGAGTTAGCCGGCAAACGCCGGACCAACATGTGAAACCAGGAAAGGATGGTCATGGAGACGAACGAAAGAGAGATGGGAGAGCGGCTTGAGGCTGCAACCACATTGCTGGAAAAGACGCTGAGCTGGTTGGAAGAGCGGCAGAGCGCATTGACCGGCGAAGTGGAAAGGATTTCGGCCACCGTCGAACAGAGTCGGCGGGAGGCGGAGTTGGCCGAAAAGCTTGCAGCAGTGGAACGGGAGCTGGCCGAAGTGAAGGCAGCAGCGCCGGTCGCAGCCAATCCGCTGCGCAGGACGCTGCCCGCGACAACTTCGGAGATGCTGGCCAAGCATGGAATCGGCGATGGGCCAGTGGATGTGCGGGCGCTGGACGCCGCCTTAACGGGATTGAGCCTGGAGCAGCGCATTGCGGTGAAAAGCCAGCTGCTGCGCGCGGGAGCAATCGCGTAAAAGCAGTTGTCAGTGATCAGAGATCAGTGGTCGGTTTCTTGTGGCCACTGCTCTGACCGCTGATCGACATGAACTGATCACTGACCACTGATCACTGATCACTTAAGCAACGGCCCCATGGAGGGGGCGGAAAGAGCCTATGAACGCAACCTTTGCAGACATTCACGCAGCAGCAGATTACATTGGGCCGGGCGCAATCGAAGTACCGTTGTACCAAACCGAAATCTTCGACATTTGCCGGCGTTCGAGCCCTTTCGGCCAGCGCATCAAGCAGGTTCCGGCAACCGGTCATCCCTCGCGCTTCTTTGAAGAGACAGCGCTTCCGAATCCGGGCACGGCCGGCTTTGTGAATCCGCGCAGCATTGTGGCGCCGGTGGTGAGCCCGACGCGCGTGGAGCGGAGCGTGCCGCTGAAGGCGATCGTTTCGCAGATCAATTACAACCTGTTCGACATCGAACTGGGCGACCAGCAGAAGCAGTTTGCCTATCTGCAGGCCAAGGACCTGGTGGACACGGTGAGCGGCGTGATGGTGGCGCACGACGTGGCCCTCTGGAACGGCAACGACACCAGTCTGAGCACGCCGACCACTACGCAGTACATGGGAGTCGTTTCGCAGATCGTGGCGGGTGGGCTTACCACGACCATCGGAACGACGGCTTCGATCGTGGACGGCATCAAGTCGGCAGTGGCGCAGATGGTGGCCAACAACGGCTACTACGTGCGGCCCACGGCCATCTATGCCAACCCGGTGCTGCTGGATCTGATCGACCGCGAGATGAAGACCGAGTTCAACGTGGTGTTGAACACGGACAACATCACGGGCGGCATCCGGGTAAAGATGTTGTCGACGCAGGCGGGCGACCTGCCGTTGATTCCGGACTGGAGCCTGAGCTACACGGGCACGCCCGGGTCGGGTTCAGCGGTGCTTCCGGCCTACATCGTGACCGAGGACCTGATCGAGTACCACTGGCTCGGCGATCCGACTCCGCGCATCTTCCAGCTTGGACTGCCGGGCTCGCTGACCTACCAGTACGTGGCGGTCAAGTTTGGCGCTCCGGTGGTGAAGGGCGCGAACTACGCGCACTACCAGGTGCTTGTGGACCGGTAAACAAGATCAGTGATCAGTGAACAGTGATCAGTGAACGGTGGTCAGTGAACAGTAAAAAACTGACTGCTGTTCACTGCGCACCGGCATTTTTCTGACCAGTGACAACTGAAGGAAGGATCTCATGGCATATCTCGAGCCAGCGGATTACCCGAACTATGGACTACCGGCTGGAACGACGGCGGACTGGATCACGGCAGCGACGGCCCTGATCAACAGCTATTGCAGGCGTCCGGACCTGAACGTGATCCAGTACACCGAACGTTTGCGGCTGACCAGCGGCTCGCAAACGGTGTTGTTGAGTTACCTGCCGCTGGCGCCGCTGGGGATGGCAACAACGCCCATCGTCAGCATTGAAGGCCGCTACGCAAAGCCGCGGCGCGGCGAGACGCTCAACGAGCCGCTGTTTGAGATTGTGTGGGCGTTTTCGCTTCCCGGCCAGTGGACAGCAATCGATCCGAACTCGGTGGACTTTGATCCGAATACCGGCGAGCTCACGCTGCCCTGGAATGTGCTGGGGTTGCCCTACAACGAGGTTGCGGTTACTTATACGGCGGGCCTGGCGATGATCGGCGATGACGTGAAGACAGCCTGTGCGCAGATTGTGCGTAACGCTCAATCCACGCCGGCGTTGAATGCAAGCAAGACCAAGATTGACACCATGCAGATGCAGTACTTTTCAAGTTCGCTGGTGGACGAAACAGTGCAGGCGTGGCTGCGTCCCTACATTGCGAACAGGCTGGGGTGAGCGATGAGCGATACCGCGCCGCGTAACCCGGTGGGAGCGCCGCAGATGCTGGCCGATGCCCTGCTGCGCAGCTTGACAGGAACGACGGCCCAGTTGCGCGTGACCGGACCGAACACGGATACCAGCATGTCGGAGCTGGGCCTGGTTGCAACGGCCTTTGCCGACGTTGTGGTGAGCCCGGCGGTGATGAGGAAGCTTCGACCCACGTGGCAAGAGGGCGGGGAATCGAAGTGGGAGTTACTGGTGTCGGCAAGCAGCGCGCAGAGCCAGGTGAATGCACTGGATCTTGCGTCGGCGCAATCGCTCTTTGCCATGACTCTGGCAGTTACCGTAGCTGGCCAGGATTACCTGATTGAGTCGATTGCCGCGAACGAAGCTTTCGGCCAGGTGTATCTCTACCGTTTGCTCTTGCGGGAAGCCAGGCAGCAGGCAGTGTGAGAGCAGTGAGCAGTGAGCAGTGAACAGTGCACAGTGGACAGTCGTGAACCGCGATTGCGCAATTAGTTGAGGAGATGCCCCATGCAAAATGCGAAGGACTCGTTTTATATGGCGCTGCGCACGCGGCTGACCACGATCAATCCGGAGCGAACGATTCTGGTGCGCGGTGCGGTGCGCCCGGGAATCCTGGTGGAGGAGGCAGAGGCTCCATTCAACCAGCTTCCCAATGACGTGTTTGTTCTGCGCTGGCTGGGACTCGGTGTCGATATGGAGCTGAGCGCCGCCATGGCCGCAGCGGAGTGCGAAATCCTTTATCAGACATGCGGAACCCAGAGCTTCGGCGGCCTCGATCGCGGACGGGCACTGAGCCAGATGGACGAGGAGTTAGTGGCGATGCTAACTCCGTTCTACACACCGAAGCTCAACTATGCGGCGACACCCCCGGCGGCGATGCTGACCCAGGTGTTCTGGGACGAGCCAGGTTTGAGTGCCGTTGTGACTCAGCGCGATCGCTTGAGCCGGTCGGCCAAAGTGATGATCTACAGCTACCAGGAGCAGGGGGAGTAAATGGCGGCGAATTGGTTTTCAGCTCCAGCGCCTGTGGCGCGCCGGGTGCGGGCGCATTTTGCGCCGGTGAATCGCGCAACGCAGACGCCGGTGCTTTTCGATCCTTCACAGCAGGGTAGCTTCAGCCTTGACGCTCCGCCGGCTCCATGGATCAACCTGGGATGGATTCAGGGATTCACGCGCAAACCCGCAAGCAAGACAGCGCCTGTGTTGACAGGCATTCCAGCCGCGACATTGGAACAGGTACGCGAGACCGTGCAGGCTCAGGTGAGTTTGCAGTTTCTGAGTTGGACCAAGCTGACCATGGCGCTGGCAACGGGCTCGCAGCACATGAACGTGTTGGCGGTGGCCAGCGGTGCGGCTCCGGCAGCGGACGGGGCCCAGGCTGTGCCCGCTGTAATTCCGCAAACTGGTTCCACCGCTACGTCGATTCTGCTCGCATCCACTGACGCGGCGAAGTTCACGGCCGGTTCAATTGTTGCTGTCGATGTGGACAACACAGGGCAGACGGGCTTTGTCGGCGCGCCGGTTTCGGGTGCGTATGTGCGCCAGGCGCTCACCGATGTGGATTACATCCGGCGCGTGACGTTCAATGTCGCGCTGGTATCTCAAGTTAGTTCAAGCGGGCTAACTCTCGCCGAGCCTTTGCCGGGCGGAGTGCCGGGGACGGGAGCAAAGGTTCAGGCTGTTACCGGGTTTATCGATCGCGAAGGCGGGAGCTTCTATCAGGAGTGGTCCGCGTTGATTGTGATGCAGGGAAGCCAGGGAGAGCGAATCTTCTTTTACTATCCGCGGTTGCAGACTATGAGCGGTGCGGAAGAAGCGGCAATTCCGTTGGACGGTAAGCGGCAAGGAAGCCAGGCACGCGTACTGCTCACAGGCCAGTTTCTCGCATTGCCGGTTATTGATCCGCTGGATGGCGAACGGGTGGTGTGTTACCGGAGTTTCCTGCCCGCGCCGAATGCGTTGGTGTGACGAGACGCAGTGAAAAAGTGAATGAGCGAAGAAGCGAATTGATGAAGAAGTGAGTGAAGAAGCGAGTGAGCGATGAAGATTACGATTCAGGGGCAGGACTACACAATTGCGCTCGATACAGCGCGTCCGTTAGGCATTGAGCGCAAGCTGAACCAGCCTTCTGTTTGTGAACTATGGTTGAGCTTGCCATCCAACGGCAGCTTGCCAATGCCCTCTCGCAATCAATCGCTGGCGGTAACGGGCGATGACGGCACGGCGTACTTCACGGGATACATCGCGGTCAGTCCGCTGCCTGAATATGCGGGAATGGCGATGGAGGGCCCGCGGTACAGAATCGCCGTGCAGGCCGTGAGCGACGAGGTGCTCCTCGATCAAGTGTTGATGCCACCGAGCACTGGCGCGACGGGCGAGACTGCGGGCGAATTGATCGCAGCATTGGTTACTCATGCAGGATCCAACGCGCTCTCGACACAAGGACTCTCTCTCAACACGCCGGTGACTAACGTTGTTCCCGAACCCGGCGCGAACTGGAGCAAGAGTGCCGGGCAGGTGGCAAACGTGGCGCGGGCCGCGTATCGCGCGGTGAATGGCGCGCTCACCGTAGCCGAAGTGCCGGGCGCTGTACACACGCTGAATGAAACCGATGGAAGCCTTAACCTCGCGAATCTCAGCTTCACGGCAAGCGTGAAACGCGCGCTGGCCAACGATGTAACGGTCTGCGGCGAGCATGAGCCGGCTGCTTATGTGACGGAGTATTTTCTCGGCGACGGCGCCACAACGCAGTTCTATCTTGCACAGGACCCCTTCTTTCCAGCCGCTTCAAAATCCACGATCATCAGCGAGCAATTCAACGAGAGCACCATTAATCTGCAGGTTTGGGGCAATCCTGGCGGCAACTCCTATCTCACCACGGGCGTTGGCGGGTTAGTGATGAATGGCGGCAATGGGAACGATGGGCAGGTCGTTTTGAGCTGGCTTGACCAGATCGAAATGGGCGGCACGCTTTTGCTTGAGGCGGTGGGAGTCACGCTTTCGCCTGGAAGCAACGGGATTCTCGCCGGTTTCTTTGTGGGGTTGGACGATTTGCCTGCCTGCATTGCTGGATTTCAAGCGACAGCGCAGCAGGGGACGGGCGCGGTGAGTTTGCAGCCTGTCATTCAGGGAGTCGCAGCGGGGACGGCCTACACAGTGAATCCAGCCAACCAATATACGATTCGAGCAAGAGTGCATTGTCCTGAGATGGAGCGGGAGTTATCAATCTATCGCTCCTTTGGAGATAGCGGAGCCATAACTCTTGGCGGGCAGACCAATGTTTGTCAGGGGAAGCTGCACCTGGAGCTTCAGGAGTTTGTGAATGGCGTGGGCGGAATGCCGGTCACACTTTATGATGGCGGAATCGCAAGCCTGCCTGCGGCATGCACGGTGGTGGCCGCCAGCAGTTTCAATCTGACGGGAACCATGCGCTCGATCGCGCTCACCAATTTGGGATCGGGTTGGGTGGTGAGCACCCCGCCGACCGGCAGCGTCTATACGCGCACTCTGGGCACACTGGCCGAGTGCGCTCAGTGCCACATCGAGCGCACCGGCAAGCTTGTGTTCTATACCGGCTTTGCCCCTGTGGCCGGAGAGCAGATCGCGGTAAATTACCGCACGGCGGGCCGAGCTGTGGGCCGCGCGGTCAACACCGCCAGTCAACAGGCGCTTGCGCAGGCCGGCAGTCCAACGGTAGCTGCATGGATCGGTTCGGTGACCGACCCGCCGGCGCGCAGTTCTGCCGATTGCCTCAATGCGGCGCTGGCCATCGAACAGGCGGCGGCTGGAGTGAGTGCGCTCTGGAGCGGCACCTATAGCGGCAACAGAGTGAGCTTTGCGGCAGATGTCTGGCCGGGAGATACGCTCCAGTTGAATGCGCCGTCGATGAGCATGGATGCGCAGGTGGTGGTGCGGACAGTCAAAGTGAGTTATCGGGCGAGTTACCCAGACTCTGTGGCGTATTCCATCACGTTTGCGAACGACTGGGCAGACGACTTGGCCATAAAAACCAGCACCACTGTGCCCGCGGATGCATGGCTGCCCGCGGCGATCGCTCC
>Ga0116135_1000445_pt1 | contig 22839 bp, 23 predicted proteins | sample June2015DPH_20_1_FD_89738 | JGI IMG/M metagenome (GOLD analysis project Ga0116135, IMG submission 89738) | Peatland microbial communities from SPRUCE experiment site at the Marcell Experimental Forest, Minnesota, USA - June2015DPH_20_10 | ecosystem: Environmental > Terrestrial > Soil > Wetlands... | reverse complement strand
GGGATCGACGCTGATGGCGTCCGCCCAGGGCCCGGCTAATTCTGCCGCTGGCACTGCGACTATTCCCGGCACTTCGGTGCCTGCCGATTCCGGCCCGATCACAGGAAGTGACGCCACCGACTACGCGATGCCGTCAGAGATCACCACCGGCAGCGCCTCCGGCGTGCGCCCCGGCAACACTCAGCCGGCCACCCCAAATTCGGCGATGCCCGCGCCTGATGCAGGTCCAACGACAAGCGGTCCGACTGGAAGCAGTAGATAGCGTGCCCCAAGAGATTCATGGCTGGATTCATGGCTGGATTCTTGGCCGGATTCCTGGCTGGCGGATGATCCCGATGCTGCCAAAAATGTGTAGCAACCGTGGCGGACCTTTAAACGATGGTGTGAATTGAGCCTGAACCGGGGCGATCAGGAGCCAGGAGCTTGGCCATGAGCGCGATTCCTATTCACCTGCAAAGACGCTTCGAACAGCGATGGGCTTCTCGTTTCGGGCCGCCGGTGGCGCCGAAGAAGGTTGAAACGAAAGCCACACCATCAAAATCAACAGGTCGCCCGGCCGTGCAGCAAACCAAAGAAAAAACTGCCGGCGTGACACCCTCACCTTTCCTTTCAGGCTGCACCTGATTCGTCGGCTATTTATCAACACCCGCAGCGGACCGCGCTTCAATGGCGACATAGTCGAACCCAGCCGCCAGGAATCACCTTCGGAGAAAGCGCGCCAGCCGCACCGAATATAAATTCAATTTAATGGGATCGGCGGATTGCGAACGAACCTGCATCGGATGCAAGCTCTTCAGCGATCAACCGTCGCGTTGATCGCTCGTTCGAGGGAGTCTCGGCATGAAAAAGCTTTCCGTTGTTTGCATCGCCCTTTGCATCAGCCTTTCAGCCGCCGCCGCGTTGGCCAAGGGCGGATCGCACCATATGTCCACAACCGGCGGCGCCGCTGGCACCAGCCTCGGTGCTCCCGGCACCAATTCGTCGGGCACGGCGCTTTCGTCATCCGGCACCGGCCACGCCATGAAAGGGCCGGCGCTTGGCACCGATCCCGCCATCGACCATGAAGAAGCGAAGGTCAATAAAATGATAGGATCGATTTGCCGGGGCTGTTGAAGAGTCTGCTCATGCGACGGCAGAGTGGCAGGCAGCTATGGAGGCCTTGATCCCAGTCGAGCCGCAGGAGGGCAAAGCGAGCCCTCAGGGGCGGCTTTCGCGGGCCTATAAAATCCAGTTCGTGGTAACCGGCTCGCCATCCCCCCTATTCTTGACCCAAATCTCCGGTAGTGGAACTGCACCGAACCTGGAGCATGATTCAACTGGGTTGAATCATGCGCGTCCATCTTCTCGTTTCCGCAAACGCTTCGCGTTTGTCGCGAGGGAAAACCGGTTCCCACTTCTCCGGATCCTGCTCAAGGACAGTCCATCATGCGTCGTATGTTTGGCCGACTGGCGTCGATTTCGCTGATCATGTGCAGCAGCGCTTTTGCTGGCGATGCGCCGAACACCGATTCCAATGGTTCGCAAAAGGTGCAGGTCCCGTCGCCACCTCTGCAGACACGGCGTCCCAAAAACAACAAGCAGGTCTCCAGGACACAACCTTCGAAGACGCAGCCTTCCAGGACACAGCCTTCCAAGTCACAACCTGATGAGCGCTCCGGACCGCAATCACTGTCATCGGCGGCAGCTTATGCGTCAGAACATTCCGCCAGCCTGCCGATTTCATCAGCCCCCAAATCGGCGCCGCCCTCGGCCAATCCATGGACCGGCTTTTACGTCGGAGCCGGCGCTGGCGTCGGCTCTACTCAGCCATAAAGACCGAAAACCCCGGAGCAGTGGTTCGGCACTCAGCGCAGCGCGAGCGAAACGCCGCTTAGCTTCAAACTCGCGGTTGAATCGGCCGCTATCGGATGGCTCGTGGCCACCACGTTGAAGCAGACCGGTTGGGCGCGGTTGTAAGACTGCGGGTAACATTTCCATTCCGCGCTGTGGCCGGCGACCTGAAACCGGCCTCTCTCCTTGAACTTCACTGAGAGCCCAACAATCACCAGCATCATGATCCAGACCGTGACCATGATCGCTGAGTCTAACCGCATCCAAGAAACCGTTTTCATCGCCGTTGCTCCCTGTTCGATGACGGGAGGTTTAGGCCACGATGACGCGCAACTCTGTGACTGACGTCACAGGCCGAAACAGGCCAGGACCGCGCGACGGCGGACGCGCTGAATGGCTGCGATCACGGGCGATGCCGCTGATCGGGTTCGCCGGGATCTGGCTTGCGACGTATCGGCGTCCTCGTCGCGACGCGCAGAGGCCCGACGATGTTGGCGCGCGAAGCGCCCTGTCGCCCGGCTAGAGCATGATTCAACTGCGTTGAATCATGCTCGTCGCCCATCTTCTTGTTTGCGCATGATCTCCGCGCAAACGCCCCTGGCGTTTGTCGCGAGGGAAAACCGGTTCCCACTTTTCCGGATCATGCTCTAGATCGCGACGCAGCGGCGGTAGGGTGTGGAGTAGAAGTAACCGGATGGGCACGTATGCGGCGTGCCGAGAACCGGCAATTCCACATAGGGCAGACCGACCACCGGCGGTTCGATATAAGGCAGCCGGACCGATGGCAGTTCGACATAGGGCAGCCGAACCGCTGGAGGTTCGACATAGGGCAGGCGGACAGGCACTTCGACATACGGCAGCCGGACCGCTGGAGGTTCGACATAGGGCAGCCGGACCGGCACTTCGACATACGGCAGCTTCACCGCCGGCGGCTCGACATAGGGCAGTCCGAACGCCTGCGGGCCCGCATATGGGCCGCCGTAGGTTCGCGGTTCCGGATGTGGCACGGCCTTGACGAAGCAGCGGTCCTTGGTACGGCTTTTATAATAGCCGGGACCGCAGGCGCTGACCGGCGTGATGTCGGAGGCCGCGAATGGGGCCGGCACGGGCGAACCCGGAAGCGCCTGCGCGCCCAGCGAAAACAGCGAGGCCACCGCGCAGCACGCCAGAATCGAAGCCAATTTTGACATATGATTTGACATATGAATTGTTTTTCCCCGTGACGCCCTGATCAATACACGCGACCTCGACCAATGTTGCCAATATAATTGGCCGATCGCCAGCCTACAATCGACTTTTCGGCCCGGCGCTTGGCAACCGGCGACAATCGCCTCAAACTCCCCCACATCAGGAATGGAATAGATTGATGCCTGACCCTCAGTTGCAGGCCGATGGCGCCCGGGTGCTGGCGGATCTCACGACGCTGCGCGGCTTCGGCGCCTACAAGAGCGGCGTGCACAAGCCGACCTTCTCCGAGCCGCATATGCGCTCGCTGGAGTGGCTGGCGCAGCGGCTGCCCGAGGCCGGGCTCGCCGCCGAGATCGACGGCATCGGCAATGTGCTCGGCAGCAGTCCGAAATCCGGACCGAAACTGCTGACGGGGTCGCATCTCGAAAGCCAGAATTACGCGGGCTGGCTCGATGGGCCGCTGGGCGTGGTCTATGCCCTCGAAGCCGCCCGCGTGCTCAACCCCGCCCCCGGCGTCAACGGCGCGGTCGAAGTCGCGGCCTGGTGCGATGAGGAAGGCCATTTCGGAAGTTTTCTCGGCAGCCGCTCTTTTGTCGGCAGCCTGACCGAAGCCGATATCGACGCCGCACGCGACCGCAGCAGCGGCCGAACCATGCGCGACGCACTGCGCGAGGTCGGCCTCGCCGGCCGGGCGCGCGCGACGGCGCAACGCGGGCGGCATATCGGATATCTCGAAGCCCATATCGAGCAAGGCCAGTTGCTCGAAGGCGGCGGTCTTGCGATCGGCGTCGTCACTTCCATTGTCGGGATCTGGCAATACCGGATCAGCTTTACCGGCGAGCAAAATCACGCCGGCACCACCCGGATGGCGGTGCGCAGGGACGCCGGGCTGGCGCTGGCCCGGTTTTGCGTCGCCATCGACGACCGCTTTCCCGGGGCATGCGGACCGCGCACGGTTTGGACCACCGGCCACATCACCCTCGATCCCGGCGCGCCCAGCATCATCCCGGGACGCGCGGAAATGCTGTTCCAGATTCGCGACGAAGATCCCGAGGTGATCGGCCGCCTGGAGGATCTGCTGCAGGACATGGCCGCTGAGGTCAGCGCCCAGGGCCGCTGCCGTGTCGCGATCGAGCGGATTCGCACCGGCGCCCCTGCTTTGATGGACGCTGGATTCCAGCAGGCCATCGAGGCGGCGAGCGCGACGTTCGCCGGAGGCCGGTCGATCCGCATGCCCAGCGGCGCCGGTCATGACGCCCAGGTTCTCGCCACCATCATGCCGTCAGGCATGCTGTTCGTGCCTTCGATCGGCGGCATCAGCCATCACTGGAGCGAAAACACTGACGATGCCGACATCGTCACCGGTGCCAAGGTGTTTGTCGACGCCTGCCGGCGCCTGCTGTCGGCGTGAACCGCGCTGTGGCGCAGCGATCAGGCTCGACGATCAGGCTTGCAGTTCACCGGATTGTTTTATCGCGGCAACAGGTTTGGCCAGGCCGTTTGCAAGTTGCTTTAATGTCGCGGGGTCGCGGCTCGAGAGCAGCCTGGCAAATTCGTCGAGCTCGAAAGGCAGACCGGAATGGGCCGGGGCCGGCTTGCGCCACGCCCATTTGCGTCGAATCCATAAGCGTAAACGGTGCAACATGTGTCGGCCCGACCATGGCAGCCAGTCTGGACTCGTTGAACGTCCTCGGCGTCAAACAGTTCCGGCGCGGCGGCATCAGGCCGGAAATCTTTTCTAGCTGAGCCGGCCGCGCAAACTTCAGCGGCCGCCGCCGGGAGTGCTATCGCGCCGGCTCAATCACGTTGCAATTGGTGCGTCCCGACATCAGGCAATCCTGCATCTTGCTGGCCGAGGTCAGCTCGTGCGCCAACCACAATCCCACCACCAGCAGGACGACCGCAATCGCCAGTCCCGCCATCGCCGGACGCCGGTTTTCTTGTTCGGGTTCACTCATCGCAGGGGCACCTGTGCACGTCGCCGGCTCCAATCACCGGATCGCCGGTCCGTTCAGCGGCGGCCCCAGGGGACCGCGGCCCAGACTCGCTCGTGAAGGTAATACCACGCAATCTTGGTGACGATCTCGAGACCGGCGATCGACCCTGCGACTTCGATCTTGCCGGTAAAAAACCAACTGATCGCAAACGTGTCGAGCGTTCCCAGGGTCCGCCAACTGACAGCCTTGAGAATCGATCGTGTGTGCGTCTCTGCTCCACGGAATAAAACCACCCGGCGCGCCTCCTGAGCTTGTCGTTGACAGAACCTACCATGCGTCGCGAGTCGGCCGCTGCCATGTCGTAGGTCAGAAAATCCTGGGGCGGAAAACCCCGCGGCGAAATCATCCGTGGACAGGGCCCGCGATTGCGTGCATTTTGGTCGGAGAAATCTGTAAAACTCCTTGATTTACCTTGGTAATCGCGCCCCGCGGAGAAAACCGCCGGCGGTTCGTGATTTGCTTTCATAGGCTAGCGACGAGGTTGAAATGAGACTCCCAATGAGACGCTTGGCCGTACTGGTTGCGGTTTGCGCGTCGTGCCCACCCGCCATCGCCCAGACGCCGAACTGCAAGGCTGAACCCGACGTCGATGGCCGGCTCGCCTGTTACGACAGCGCCCCGTCGGGTGGCAAATCGACGGCGGCAAAGCCCGCGGCGCCGGTGCCGGCGCGAGTCCCGGCGGCAAATGTCCCCGCGGCAAAAGCCGATCCCGAAAAATATGTCGATATGATCGGCGCGGAAGACGCGCGGATGAATGCACAACTGAAGAATATCTGCCGGGGCTGCTGAACGGCGGATCAGCGTTCTCGCCCTGAGCGAATTTTGAACAGTGGATAACAGCGAAAACGAGTATATTTGCCATCTAGATGCTTATCCTTGAATCCCTTCCGACCGTTATCGGCACCGCCGCCGTCGCGCCGGCGCTGCTGATATTGTGGCTGGTGGTCGCCGCCGACGAGCGGCCCGGACCGCCGGTCAAGGTCTGGACCGCGTTTGTGCTGGGCGCCGCCAGCATTTTGCTGTTGGGAATCCTGCGTGCGCCGTTCCTGTCGATGCTCGCGGCTCCCGAAAATCCCTGGATCGCGCAGGCGCTGCATTCGCTGTTCGGCGTCGCTCTGCCGGAGGAAACCGTCAAGATCCTCGTCATTGTCGCGGTTTCGACGCGGCGCCGGCGCTTCGCGGATCCGATGGACACCGTGGTCTATGGCGCCGCCGCGGGGCTCGGCTTTGCAGCCTATGAGAACCTCGCTTATCTCGTGCAGCATGCCGAGATGTGGCAATCGCTGGCGGCGTTGCGCAGCGTGCTGACGGTGCCGTTCCACGGCGCGCTCGGAATCATCGCCGGCGCCTATCTGGCGATCGCGCGATCCGGCACGGCGCTGGGCGCGCACCGCTATCACCGCGACCGCGCGCGCCTCTTAAGCCGCATCCTGGTGCTGCTGGGACCGGTGGCGCTGCATGCAGGTTTCGATTTTCCCCTGCTGGTGCTGCAGAAGAATCCGGACATCGAATCGTTCACCCGGCTCGTGCTGGGGACGGTGAGCGTGCTGATCGGGCTCAGTTCGATCGGATTTGCGATGCGGCTGGTAAGGCGGATCGGCCGTCACCACGCGCCGCGCACCGAGATCGCGCGCGAGCGGCTGAGCCAGTTGCGCCGAATGTGGGCGCTGCTGGTGGTCGGCGGCGGCGCGGGATTTGCCGGCCTGGCGTTTGTGCTGTCGTCGATCCACCACTGGCTGCTCAATCCGGACCGCAACATGGCGCTGGTGCTGATCCCGGTCGGCCTGGTCTCGATTCTGGTCGGCATCGCGTTATTAGTGGTCACCACCACGATCTATATTCTCGGCCGCGACCGGATGCGCACGACCTCGCAGGGCTTTTCGTCCGCGCCCCATCGCGGCTGAGCATCAAGGCTGATCAGTATGCATCAGCTGAATCGCGGAAGTCCTTGATTTCGCTCAATCGCGGCAGGGAACTTATTTGACCGCGCGGCGTTTGCGCACGCTATAGTTTAGAAAGTTCCACAGCGCCGCATCCGGAGAATTTCAATGACGCTTCCACAGGACATCACCGACCTGCAATCGAAAATGAGCGCCGCGGTGCGCGAACACTGGAAGGCCTTTTTGATCGAAGGCATCCTGCTGGTGATCCTGGGACTGGCCGCGATGATCGTGCCGCCGCTGGCCAGTCTCGCCGTCACCATTTTTCTGGGCTGGATGTTTCTGGTCAGCGGCATCGCCGGCCTCGGGCTGACATTATGGGCCCGGCAGATGCCGGGCTTCTGGTGGTCGCTGATTTCGGCGGTGCTGGCGGTGGGCGCCGGCATCATCCTGCTGGCGATGCCGGTGCAGGGCACGCTGACGCTGACCATCGTCGTCGGCGCCTATTTCCTGGCCGAGGGGGTCGCGACCATCATGTATGCGCTGGAACATCGCCGCGAATTGTCGCAGCGCTGGTCCTGGCTATTGGTCTCCGGGCTGATGGATCTGCTGATCGCCGCCATCATCATCACGGGACTGCCGGGGTCGGCGCTGTGGGCGGTCGGCCTGCTGGTCGGCATCAATCTGCTGTTCGGCGGCGCTTCCCTGATCGGAATGGCGCTCGCCGCGCGCCCAACCTGACCCCGATCAGAGGGCAGCGCGAACGGCCGCTGCAGGCGCGCTGTCGAGGATGTCCGACAGCGCCGACAACAGCCGGTCGATTTGCCCGTCGGTGCCCACGCTTATCCGCAGAAAGTCGTGGATGCGAGGGGCGGAAAAATGGCGAACGATCACCGCCCGTTGGCGCAGCGCGGCGGCCAGCGCCGCGCCCTCATGCGCCGGATGACGCGCGAAGACGAAGTTGGCGCAGGACGGCAGCACTTCGAAGCCAAGCCGAACCAGTCCGCGGTTTAGCCGCTCCCGGCCTTCGATCACGCGTGCTCGGCTCTGTTGAAAATAGGCTTCATCCTCCAGCGAGGCGATGGCGCCGGCCTGACCGGGCCGGCCAACAGGATAGGAGTTGAAGCTATCCTTTACCCGGGTGAGCGCCTCGATCAGGTCGGCGTCGCCGATCGCATAGCCGACCCGCAGCCCGGCCAAGGCCCGGGACTTGGACATGGTTTGAACGACCAACAGGTTCGGGTAGGTAGCGACCAGCGGAATCGCGGTCTCGGCGCCGAAATCAACGTAGGCCTCGTCGATCACCACGGGAGCGTCAGGATGTTCGTCCAGCAGGGTCACGATCTCGGCCCGCGACAGCGCAATTCCCGTTGGCGCATTCGGATTGGGGATGATCAGCGCGCCGGCCGGCCGGCGATAGTCGGCAACGCGGATTTGCATGGCCTGATCGAGCGGTACCGCCTCGTAGGCGATGCCGAACAGGCGGCAATAGACCGGGTAGAAACTGTAAGTGATGTCCGGGAACAGTAACGGCGCATCGTGCTTCAGCAGGGCGGTGAAGACGTGGGCCAGCACCTCATCCGAGCCGTTGCCGACGAACACTTGTTCGGGTCGCACGTGGTGATAGGTGGCCAAAGCAGCCCGCAGCGCGGTGGCCTGCGGGTCCGGATATAGACGCAGCGTGTCAGCCGCCTCGCCGCGAATCGCTTCCAGCACGCGTGGGGAAGGACCAAATGGACTTTCGTTGGTGTTGAGCTTGACCAGCTCCATCATGTTGGGCTGTTCGCCTGGCACATAGGGCCTCAGCTCGTGCGTCAAGCGGCTCCAGAAACGGCTCATTTCTCTGTCCAAATCTCATGGAACCAGCGGCGCGGCGGGCGCCTCGAACGACGCTCAATACCCGAGCCGCTCCACGCGGGAGGGCTGAGCACGCGCCGCGGCGATGCCATCCCAGAGCAATTCGGAACCCGTACTCAGCAGCCGCGGCAGATGCTCTTGATCGAGCGGTCGAGCGCGGCATCCTCGCGGTTGGCCGCACTGTTCGGATCGCTGAGATTTTTCTCGGACGGCACTTGATCGGCGCGCGGCTGGCGGTGTCCGACCGGCGCCGGCAAGGGCCCTTGCCTGACCGACGACGGATTCGCCGTATCAGGACCGTTTCCGGTCTGGGCGATCGCCGCCGGACTGGCCGCCAAGGCCAGAACAAAGGCCAAAAGCGTCATCGTCGTCACTAATTTTCGCATCTTGCTTCTCCCATCGCAGAGAAATGCATGTATCGCATCCGATCATCCGTCAATCACGACTTCGGCGGATAGTGGTGAACGTCACCACAATAATCGACGATACGATAGCGGGTTTCCCCGGCTTGTTCACCTTCCTGGGAGAAAGAATTTGCCTGGGAGAAAGAATTTGCCCGGGAGAAAGAATTTAGCTGTGAACCGGAATCGGCCTGAGACAGGTAATTCGGACCGACCGGCGCCTTGCCGTGGCCGCCTGGAATATCGATCACGTAATCCGGCTGACACAATCCGGACACCCGCCCGCGCAGCGCCCGCATCAGTTCCTGGCCGTGTTCCAGCGTCGTTCTCAGATGCGAGGTACCCGGCGCGAGATCGCCATGGTGCAGATAATAGGGTTTGATCCGGCATTCGACCAGGCCGCGCATCAGCGCCTCCAGCGTGGCGGCGTCATCATTGACCCCGCGCAGCAGCACCGACTGGCTCACCATCGGAATCCCGGCGTCGACGATCCCGGCGCAGGCCGCGCGGGCCTTGTCGGTCAGTTCCCTGACATGATTGGCGTGCAGCGCGACCCAGGTGGTCGCGCCCGCGACCTTCAGCGCCGATATCATCGCGGGCGTGACCCGCGCGGGATCGGCGACCGGCACCCGGGTATGAATCCGGATGATCCTGACGTGATCGATGGCCGCCAGATCCGTCATCACCTCCGCGAGCCGGCGCGGCGACAGCATCAGGGGATCGCCGCCGGTCAGGATCACCTCCCAGACTTCCGGATGGGCACGGATATAGTCGAGCGCGCCGTCGTACGCCGCCTGCGGCAGCGCACTCGCCTTGCCCGGCCCGACCATCTCGCGGCGGAAACAAAAACGGCAATACACCGCGCAGACGTGAACCAGCTTGAACAGCACCCGGTCGGGATAGCGATGCACGATGCCGTCGACCGGCGAATGGACGTGATCGCCGATCGGATCGGCGCTCTCGCTTTCCCGGGCCACCAATTCCAGGGCGTTCGGAATGAATTGTCGCGCGATCGGGTCGTCGGGATCCTTGGTGTCGATCAGGTCAGCCATATCGGCGGTGACCGCTACCGCATAGCGCGCCGCGACCCGTTCCAGATCGGGCAGATCGGCGGCGGCCGCCAAGCCGTGGGCGAAGAGATCGGCGGGTGTCCGCAACGTTGCGGCTGGGGCGAGAGCGACCTCGCTCACGCGTCACCAACTGGGGGCGTCCACACCACCTGATCGATTTTCACGGCGCCGCTGGCCAGCATCACCAGCCGGTCGAAGCCGAGCGCAACGCCGCTGGCTTGCGGCATCTGCCCGACCGCATCAAGAAAATCCTCGTCGAGCGGGTAGCGTTCGCCGTAGCGCCGTTGTTTTTCGTCCATGGCTTTGGTGAAACGACGGCGCTGCTCCGCCGCATCGGTCAATTCGCCAAACCCGTTCGCGAGCTCGACGCCGCAGGCATAGATTTCGAAGCGCTCGGCGACGCGCGGATCGGACACCTTGGCGCGCGCCAGCGCCGCTTCGGGGGCCGGATACTCAAACAATACCGTCAGACGTCCCAGCCCCAGATTTGGCTCGATATGCTCAACCAGCACCTTGCTGAAGATGTCCGACCAGCTGTCGTCGTCGGTGATCCGCACCTTTTCCTTCGCCACTTTTGCCAGAAGCGCGCGATCGCCCTCGCCGTCCGCGATGGTGGCGAGCAGATCGATCGCGGCAAAACGCTCGAACGCCGCGGCCACCGTCAGCAGCTCCGGCTCGGCAAATGGATCGGCGATCCGGCCGCGAAACGAAAATTGTCCGATGCCGGTCGCCTGTGCGGCATGGGCGATGAGGACGACGCTGTCGGCCATCACGGCATCATAGCTCGCATCGGCACGGTACCATTCCAGCATGGTGAATTCGGGCAGATGCAAAGCGCCGCGCTCGCGGTCGCGAAACACCCGCGCAAACTCGAAAATCTTGGCCTCGCCGGCGGCCAGCAATTTCTTGCAGGCGAATTCCGGCGAGGTCCGCAGATACCGCGTCGCGCGCGTGCCGTCGGCCCCGACAAGTTCGGTGCGCGGCGCGTGCAGGTGGGTCTCGTTACCAGGTGAAACCTGCAAAATGGCGGTTTCCACCTCGGCAAACCCCTGCTCGTCGAACCAGGCGCGAACCGACTTGATGATGGCGCCCCGCGCCAGCAAAAATGGCCTGGCGTCGGCGTGCCGCGCGGCGGACCACCACGGCGAAAACGGACGGTTTTCGGACCTCAACGAACCACCCCGCAAACCCCTAAATCGCTGGCATCAACCAGCAAAATGGGTATGTTGCAGCCCGAAACCGCCCCAGAGGCCCCGGGACGCCCTTGTCCGGACGGGTCCCGGGCCAGAATATCAGGAAACACAGCTTTGAAAGTCATCGCCAGTTCTATTCGCAAGGGCAACGTCATCGAGCAAGACGGCAAGCTTTACGTGGTTCTGACCGCCGAGAACATCCACCCCGGCAAGGGAACTCCGGTAAGCCAGAACGAAATGCGCCGAATCAGCGACGGGGTAAAGATTTCCGAGCGCTACAAGACCACGGACCAGGTCGAGAAGGCGACCATCGAGGACCAGAATTTCAACTACCTCTACAAGGACGCCGACGGCTTCCACTTCATGAATAATGACAATTACGATCAGGTCCAGGTGCCCGAGGACATCATCGGCTCCGCCGCGCCCTATCTGCAGGAAAACATGACGGTCAAGCTGTCGCTGCACGGCCTCGTTCCGGTCGCGATCCAGATGCCGCAGCGGGCGACGCTCGAAGTCGTCGAAACCGAACCGGTCACCAAGGGTCAGACCGCTTCATCGTCCTACAAGCCGGCCATCCTGTCCAACGGCGTTCGCACCAACGTACCGCCGCACGTCGGCACGGGAACGCGGATCGTGGTCATGACCGAGGACGGCTCTTACGTCGAACGCGCCAAGGACTAGACGCGCATTGGGGCCGGGGGGCTGCTCATTGGTTACGAAAGCTGCCAGTTTCGTTCCGCGGGTGCTGGCATCTTCCTTCCTGTTCCTGGCCGGCACGGCTGCCCTCACAGCCGATGAATTCCGGACCCCCGCCGTCACGGCCGTTCGCGTCGAATGGCACGGCGTTCTCGATCAGCTTCATGCCGAGATCGGCACCCAGCCCGCGGTCGCGCCGGCATTCACCTTTTCCGGCCAACGCCGGCTCCCTGCGTTCGATCCGCGTTCGATGCCGGCGCTGGTGCAACTGAACGGGGTGACCTCGCAGATCTTTACCGGAATCGGGCGCAGTCCGGTCCCGGTGCTGCTGCCGTTCGATACCGCGGCATTTCTCGGCGCCCAATTGAACGGCGCACCTGCTAGCCTTTCGGTGTCGCGCTATCAGGCCGACTTCCGTCCGGTCGACCTGTTCGACGCCGGTCCTGCCGGCTACGACGCGATGTTTTCGCTCGAACCCGGCGCCGGCGACGGCATGCCGCAGCGAACCTTTGCCAAACCCGTCGAGGTGCAGATCACCGGCTCGATCCTGGTCTACGACATCAGCGATCCCTTCGGCGGCAAGGGCGAACCGGTCAAGTCGCTGGCCGCGCAATTTCCCGACCTGCGCCGTTTCATCCGGGAAGGATATGTGCGCTACGCCTTCACGCGCTTTGGCGTGCCCTATGTGGTGTCGATCCAGTGTCTCGACAGTTCCGCGCGCACGCAGCGGCTGGCCTGCCGCGAGGCCTATCCCGTCGCCGAACGTTTCCTCAGAGCGTTGCACGTCGCCGGCGGTCTGCCCTCACGCCCCCGAATGGACGTCACGTCCGATACCGTCGAGCGCCCGTTCACCGCGTCCGCGGATTTCACCTATCGCCCGGCGGGCGACATCATCGCCAACAGCGGCTCGCGCAAACAGGGCGGCCGGGCCGACTCCACCGCCTATGCGCAGATAAGATTTCCGCTGGAAAAGGCCCCGGCCTACGCCCACTCGCAATCCTTCGGAAACCGCCGGGCCAGTGAGCGATCCGACGAATCGAGCGGCGGCAACACCAGTTATCCCTGGCAGGATAATTTTTGCGAAGCCCGCAGTTTCAGCGTCGGACAATGCGCCAGCGGGTTTGGCCATCAGGGGCAGGATATTCGGCCGGGGCCGTGTCCGCCCCACAGCGGTGAAGATGCCGATCGTTGCGACCCCAAGAGCCAGGCGGTCGTCGCGGTTCGCGACGGCGTTCTGATCCGCTCGCTGAAACAACAGGCGGCAACGCTGCAGATCAACACCCGCAACGAGCATGTCCGCTTTCGCTACATGCACATGAATCCGGCGAGCATGGACGCCGATGGCGTTCTCAACGGGCGTCACGTCGAAGAAGGCGAGAAGATCGGCGTGGTTTCGAACTATCTTGACCACCCCAACGGCACCACCCGCCATCTGCATTTCGATACCCAGGTATTCACGCGCGACGGCTGGCTGTGGGTCAATCCCTACGTCACGCTGGTCTCCGCCTATGAACGATTGATCCGCGGACGCGGGCGCGAAATCGGACCGGAATCCGGCCCGTCGCCCGCGGTGGCGCATGCATCGCCGCAGGAAATGAACCGTCCCGATCCGCAGGAAGGCAGCGACAACTAGGGCTCCACCCCACAAACTCGGAGCAGTCGGCGGACGTGGCGCGAGCCACCTCCTCTCGCGATCAATATGGCGGCGGCTTGCGCTGTCGCTGCGCGTTGGCCGCTTCGACCCACCACATGAGGTCGTCGGCAAAGCGCGGGAAGGTCTTTTCAAGCGCCTTGCCGCCCTCACCGGTCGGTTCACCTTCAGCCGACAGCGTCTGGCCGATCAAGCCGACGGCGATCGTGCTGGAGACCACCACCATCCCCATCTCGGACAGCGTGCCGTGCCAGGCGGTCGACGCGCGCGCGCCGGACAGACGGCCGGCCGAATAGCTCACGATCGCGGCAGGTCGCCAGAACCACTCTTCCAGAAAATGGTCCGTGAGATTCTTCAGTCCGGGCTGGACGCCCCAATTGTATTCGCCGGTAACGAAGACGAATCCATCGGCACCGCGAATTTTCTGCGCCAGATTCTCAAGGGGCGCGGGAGCCTGGCCCTTCGGATATTCCTTGTACATACGATCGAGCATCGGGAGGTTGACCGCCTTGGCGTCGATCAGTTCGGCGGCCTCGCCCCGGCGCCGCAACCGCTCAACCGCGAATTCGGCAAGCCGGATACCCATCCGGTCGGAACGATAGGAGCCGTAAAACACCAGGATGCGGTTGCTCATGGTCACTTGCCGAAGTGGATCGAGGCCGGTGAGCCGGGAGGCGTGAACTGCGCGACGATACCTGTTTTCCGGCTTTACTGGTAGAAGACATCGGTATTGACATGATTCAATCTCCGTTACCGGAGCCTCAAATCATGCGATTCCGGTTTGTGGTGATCTGAAACAGATTCCGAGAGAAGGCGGAGAATTCGGCATGTCAGGCAAGAATTGGGACAGAGTGCCGATCGACGCGCAGAGCATCGACGCTCCGCTGTCGCTGGCGGCGGTCTTTCTCGTGGTGACCGTCGCGAGCGACCAGACGGCCCTGGCGAAGGTTTGCTCCGTACTCGATGGGCTTGACGATCTCGTCAAGACGGTTGGATTCCGCGATCTTTCCGGCCGCCTGTCGTGCATTGCCGGGATCGGCCGCGATCTCTGGGATCGTCTGCAGCCAGACCGGCGGCCTGGGGAATTGCGACCGTTCGCGCCGATCAAGGGAACGGCTCATGCGGCGCCGTCAACACCAGGCGACCTGCTGTTCCATATCCGATCCGAACGTTCCGATTTGTGCTTTGAGTTCGAACGGATTCTGCTCGACAGTCTTGGCGCCGGCGTGAGCGTCGTCGACGAAGTCTGGGGCTTTCGATATTTCGATGCGCGCGACCTTCTTGGTTTTGTCGACGGCACCGCCAACCCGACCGGCCTCGATCTGCCCGCTTCCGCGCTGGTCGGCCATGAAGACGCCGACTTCGCCGGAGGCAGCTATGTCGTCGTTCAGAAATATCTGCACGATCTCAACGCGTGGGCAAAGATTCCAACGGCTCTGCAGGAGGAGATCATCGGTCGCACCAAGATCGACAACATCGAAATCGATGACGACGACGCACCGCGCAAGTCGCACAAGTCGCTGGCCACCATCGTGGATGCCGATGGAAACGAATATGACATCCTGCGCGACAACATGCCCTTCGGCCGGCCAGGACAACAGGAGTTCGGAACCTATTTTATCGGTTATTCCCGGTATCTCTGGGTGATCGAGAAGATGCTGCAGCGAATGTATATCGGCGATCCCTTGGGAGCCTATGACCGCCTGCTTGATTTCTCGACGCCGCACACCGGCACCACGTTCTTCGCTCCCACCCGCTCCACGCTGCAAGCGCTTGTTCAAGCAGCGCCCGTCACTCATCCCGCGTCGGAGGCCGCCGCACAATAATCGCGCCAGAATTGCCGATAACCCACCTCGACCTTTTGGGTGTAGACCCTGACATTTCCGGCCGGCGAGTTGGCGAGTTTGGCGGGAAGATCCGCCCGCAGCTTCTCCAAATAAGACGGCATCGATGCATATTTCTGCCCAATCGCAACATAGCCGTCAGCATCTTCGGCGACCCAGTCGTCGAGACCGACGCCTTTCAGGATCGCTCCGGCCGAACGTGATGTCGGGCCGTTGCCGAGCTTGGCAATGACTGGAACGCCCATGTAGAGCGATTCCCAGGTGCTGGCGCCACCGTTATGCGGAAACGGATCGAGCGAGATATCGACGTTCTCGAAGGCCAGCAGATGGTCACCGCGCGCGGTCGAGCCGATGCAAATGACCCTGTCCTGCGCAACACCATGGGCCACGAAACGACCGACCAGAGTATCGCGCAGCAACGCCTCGTCGAGGGCGAAATGCTTCACGACGATCTTCGATCCCGTCACCGTGCGCAGCAGTCTGGACCAAAGCGCCAGCGCTTCGTCGGATATTTTGTCGATCCTGTTGAATACACCGAAGCTGACGAAACCGTTGCGGAGCATTGGAAGCGCCGAGGGTTGCACATCGGATATCGGCTCCGTCGTGATCAGTGACGGCAAATCATAGACGCGCTCCGCGAACAAGTGCCGGACGTCTTGGGGAATACTCACCGGGTCCGCGAACATGTAATCCATGGTCTGAAGCCCTGTCCCCGTGACGTAGCCCCAGGCCGTGACCTGGACCGGCGCCGGCTTGCGCGCGAACACGCCCAGACGACCACCCTTGGTATAGCCAGAAAGATCGACAAGGATATCAACGCCATCGGCTTCAATGCGGTCTGACAGTTCATCGTCAGAAAGCCCCATGGCGTCGACCCAAACATCGGCCAGCGACTGGAAAACGGCGGTGAGCGAATCTCGCTCGGTCGAAGAAGAGTAGCAGTTGATCTGGACGTTCGCTTTGTCGTGGGATCGCAGCACCGGCAGGAAAGCAAATGCCGCCGAATGATTCCGGAAGTCGGAAGAAACATATCCAACGACGATGCGTTTTTGCGGGTCGAGCGGCCGGCCCGCAAGCTTACGCCTCGGGAGCTTGGAGCCGATCGCATCCCACCAGTATCTTCGCGTCGCCTGTTGTGCCGCGAAATCCGCGTCAGCAAAAAAATCCTGATAGAAAATCTTCTTCGCAATCGCCTCATCGCAATCCGGCCTGATCTCCAGCGCCCGATCGAAATGCTCGATGGCGGCAGCGGTTTCTCCCAGCTTTCCGAGACAGGTGCCGAGCAAGGTGAGGCCAATTTCGGAAACCGGATTATGCTCGAGCACCTTTTTGCTGGCGACCATCGCCAGCGCCACGCTGCCCGTGAGCAGGCTGACCTGTGCCTTCCCCCGCCATCCCAGTTCGAGCGACGGCTCCAGCGCAACCGCGGCATCAAAATCGGCTTCCGCCTGAGCCATCTGTCCCAACGCCAGATGGAGCCGTCCGCGGTGGGCCACGAGCTCCGCCATGTCTGGCTTGGTCGCGAGCACGGCATTCAACGCCGTTGCCGCCGCCTCGAAGTGCCGTAGCTCAAGGTGAGCCAACCCAATGCAAACCGCGGCTTCAAAGTGGTGCGGCTGAAGCGCAAGCGCCCGCTCCAAGCTTATAATGGCCGCTGCGTATCGCTTCAGCTTCATTTCCGCCACGCCAAGATTGCAATGGGCATCGGCGTCATCGGGCTGTAGCTGGACCACGCGCATGAAGGCCGCGATCGCCGGTTCAGCCAATTCCAAACGCAACAATGCATTGCCCAGATTCTTCAGGGCTGTCGGAAAAATCGGCTTCAGCGCGAGCGCCTTTTCCTGGCAAGCACGGGCTTCGTCGTAGCGTTTGAGGTTGAACAGCGCAAAACCGAGATTGGAATAAGCAAATGCCGAGCGCTGTTCGAGGGCAACCACGCGCTCAAGGATCTGCCTCGCCTCCTCGAACCGCCCGCAATCGAGTATGGACACGCCCAGCAGATGCATGGCGTCAAAGTAGTCAGGCAGGTCCCGGAGTGCACGCCGGCAAAGCGACTGAACATCCGCGTGCCTGCCCTCGCGATAGGCGGCGAACGCAACCGGCAGCAGCGCCTCCGCCCGCGCCCTGAGTTTCTTCTGCACCCTCGTGTTCTGAAGCGCGCGGGAGCCGACAGTGCTTTGCAAGGCCTTTTTCTCCGGACGCTTCGCTTCAGGCGATTCTCTTCAGGCGATTCTCTTGGGAGATTCTAGCACGGGTGAGCGGGACCGCCATGGCGATTGACCGCAGCCTCAAGCGCCGGGAGATCTTCGCCCGCTTCCTCGATTACGGCCGGCTGTGCAGCGCTGGATGTACTGCGTTATGAACATCGCCGCATCCTCAAGCAAATTGTGCGCCGTGTCCGACGGACCAATTCTCTTTCGGGCTGTCGACAATGTTCACGAACACGTCCTCCGGCCGGATGCCGGGACTTTCGCCGAGCAGCTCCGCGATTCGCCCGAACAGCGCTTTCTTCTGTTCCAAGGTGCGGGTGTTGAACACGGTGATCTGGATGTACACGAGATCGTCGCTCCGGGCGACGCCGTAGGCCGCGCCAAAGCGGAAGTTCGCGGCATCATGCTCGCTGATGGTCATGAATTGGTCGTCCTCGGGTACGCTGAGCGCATCGCGCATCGCGCGGTAAAGGCTGTCGAAGATCGCCTGCCGGTAGGCTTGCGGCTTTCCGGCGCGCAGTGAGATGTGAAGAAGCGGCATTGCGGTCCCTTTCCATGTCCAATTTGTTCCCGTTTGACCTTAAAAGCCGCCCAACTATTTTGATATGCTATCGATATTGATATCAGCTATAATGCTTGGAAATGACGGAACAACCTCTCGACCTGGATGCTGTCCAGGCTTTCATTCGCATCGCCGAGCTTGGCAGCTTCACGCGCGCGGCTGAAGCCATGCGGACGACGCAGGCCGCGGTCAGCCTGAAGCTGAAGCGGCTCGAACAGCGGCTCGGCTGTCGGCTCATCGAGCGGACGCCCCGGCACGTGCAGCTCTCGGCGCAGGGCGAAACCTTCCTCGAACATGCCCGCGAACTGCTGGAGGTGCACGATCGTGCGCTCACGGTATTTGCCGGAGCCCGGCAGCGCCTCACCATCGGCATCAGCGACCATGTGGCGGGGCCGGAGCTCCCTGCGCTGATCGCGCGCATGAATGCGCAGGACCCGCAGCTGTTGATCGAGATCCGGATCGGATCGTCGGGCGACCTGCTGCAAAGCTTCGACCGGCGGGAACTCGACACCGTGATCGTCCGCCTGCATCTCGGGCGCAGCGACGGGGAAATTCTGACCGAAGAAAAATTCGGCTGGTTTGCAGCACCTGGCTGGCAGCATCGCGCAGGCGAGCCACTGCCGCTTGCGACAATGGCCGAGCCCTGCGGCGTGCGTGCGATGGCCGGGCAGCTTCTCGATGCGGCAGGCGTGCCCTGGACCGAGATTTTCGTCGGCGGCGGCGTGGCGGCGGTCGCCGCGGCCGTCATGGCCGGACTCGGCGTCGCCGCATTGGCTCCGCGCATGCTGCCCTTTGGCGCGGTTGAAGTCGGCCCCAGGCTCGGGCTTCCGGATTTGCCGCGCTTGCCGATTCTGCTCCACTCCAGGGTCAAGGACGGCCGGCCGCGCAACGCGCTTGCTGCGCTTTCGGCTGCCTTCCGGAGCGCGGTGCGAGGCTGGCCAGCGCTGCCGGCGAAGGCGCTCACAGCCAGTTCCGCAGCTGCACAAGAGCTATGAGGCCACCGCACCGTCAGCGTTTTGCCGCACCGGCGGAGTCCAGCGATAGGCGACGCCGAGCCGGTTCCAGACGTTGATCGAAGCAATGGCGGAACTCAGATAGGCCAATTCCCTTTCGGAAAACTCCGCGCGCGCCTGCGCATAGTCCTCGTCGCTGACGCCCTGCGTCAGCAGCGTCAGGGCTTCGGTCCAGGCCAAAGCCGCGCGTTCCCGCGATGAAAACAGCGGCGCCTCGCGCCAGACCACGACGAGGTTGAGCTTGTCGACGGCAATGCCGAGGCCCTCGCTCTGCAATATGTGAAACTGCACGCAGAAGGCGCAGCCGTTGATCTGCGAGGCACGCAGCTTGATCAGTTCGAGCAATTGCCGGTCGATACCGGCCTTGGCCGCGGCCTGACCGAGGGCGGCGACGATATCGTAGGCATCCGGAGCCAGAGCCTTGAAATCTTTCCATTCGCTGCGGGCATGTGACATGTTGATCGCCTTATGTTATCAGTGTTCTGATTAATTATAAGAGCACTTATATTATGCGCAAGATCGCAGCTTCGACAAAATCCGGATCGCCTCGAAAATCGCAAATCCGGAAATCGCCCAGAAATCGAAAACCGGCCGCGGCCAAAAAATCCGCCCGAAATAAAAAATCCTCCCAAAACCCCGATCTCGCCGGCGTCCGGCCGCCGCCGCCCGGCCATGGCCAACGCGGCGAAAAAGGCCACCTCGCCTATCTCTTGCGCCAGGCCCAGGCCGCCACCCGGCTGACCCTGGAGCGGGCGCTCGACGACCTCGGCGTCACGCCGCCGCAATTTGCCGTGCTGACGATGCTGCGGGCCTATCCGGGCTTGTCCGGCGCCGATCTGGCCCGGGTGGCGCTGCTGACGCCGCAGACCGTCGGCGTCATCATCCGCAATCTGGAACGCGACGGCGCGATCCGCAAAACGCCGCACCCGGTGCATGGCCGGGTGCTGCAATGGACCCTGACCCGCCGCGGTGGAACCCTGCTCGACACATGCCGGCGCCGCGCCGTCGCGCTGGAACGGCGGCTGTTGGCCGGGCTTGGCGCCAAATCTCAGGTCACTATCCGGCGCTGGTTGTCTAAAATTGCCGCAGGCCTGCAGCAGGATGGTTAGTTCCCGGGGGCGGTGACTTTCGCCGCGCCGCCGCCGAGCGGTAGACTGCGCCGATGAAACCGCCCGATTCTCTGCAAGCCCCGACACGTCGCGCGCTGCTGCGATCGGGCCTTGATGCCGGCCTTGGCGCCGGCGCCCTGCTCGCCTGTCCGCTCGCGGCGTCGGCCGCAGCCCCGCCTGGCTTCGACCAATGGCGTGACCGCTTTCGTGCGCGCGCACTGGCCAAAGGCGTCTCTGAGGCGACCTACACCCGCGTGATGGGCCACATCGAGCCCGACATGTCGGTGTTCCAGCAAATGCAGCGCCAGCCCGAATTCAACGAAGAGATCTGGCAATACATCAATCGCCGCGTCTCGGACTGGCGCATCATCGCCGGCAAGGAAGCACTGCGGAAGAACGAGGCGCTGTTCGCGCGGATCGAGCGGGATTTTGGCGTCGAGCGCGGCACGTTGCTGGCGCTGTGGGGCGTCGAATCCGCCTACGGCGATCCCCAGGTACAGCAGAACCACATGCGCCCGGTATTTCCATCGCTCGCTGCACTGGCCTGGCACGAGCCGCGCCGCCGGGCCTATTGGGAAACCGAACTGATCAATGCCTTGAAGATCGTCGATCGCGGCTGGAGCACGCCTGCGCAGATGCGGGGATCGTGGGCCGGCGCGATGGGACATACCCAGTGGATGCCCGAAGTCTGGCTCAATGTCGGAATGGACTATGACGGGGATGGCCTTGTGTCGCCGTTCGGCAAGCCCGACGATGCGCTTGGTTCCACCGCGCGGTTTCTGGTCGACCGCGGCAAGTATCACCGCGGCGAGCATTGGGGCTACGAGGTCCGCGCGGCCGGCGGATCTTCCAGCCGCAGCCGCACTTACGCGGCATGGGCGAGCGCCGGCGTACAACGCGCCGACGGTCAGGCGTTTTCGCAACCGGATGCGAGCGCGCAGATGTGGGTGCCGGTGCCAGGCGGGCCCAGCTTCCTGCTCGGCCCCAACTTCTATGCGGTGCGCAGCTACAATCCCTCGATGAACTACGCGCTGGCGATCTGCCATCTCGGCGACCGCATTCTGGGCGCGCCGCCTTTCCTTCAGCCATTTCCCGGCTCGGAGCGCGCGCTGACGCTCAGTGAGGTGCAGGAACTGCAGACCCGTCTCACCAAAGCGGGCTTCGACACCGGCGGCACCGACGGCCGCGTCGGCAACGACACCATGCAGGCGGTCAGGGATTATCAGACCAAGATGGGGCTTGAGCCCGCCGACGGTTACGGCGGCCTCAAGGTGCTGGCGCGCTTGAGGCAGGGCGGGTAGCTGTTTTCGTCATTGCGAGCGCAGCGAAGCAATCCATTGTGCAGCATCGGGAAAGATGGATTGCTTCGTCGCTGCGCTCCCTTGCGCAAACGCTTCGCGTTTGTCGCAGGCAATGACGCGGCGAGGATGTTCTACCTGATCATCGCCGGCCCCTGATCCGGCACGGCGACGTCGAGCACGCGCAGCTGCACCCGCTCGGTGCCTTGCCAGCGATCGACCGCCAGCGAGCCCGCGACATGCAGCGGCTGGCCGCGATGCTGGGTCAGCGCGTTGCCGAGCTTCTGGCCGACCGAACGGAACGCCATGCCGTTGACGATCGAGCCGTCGCCGGATTTGAACCGCAGGCGCAGATGCGCCTGCCCGACTTCATCGGCATAGACAAGTTGATGCGACGGCAGCGCCACCACCGGCTCGGGATTGCCGCTGCCGAAGGGACCGGCGCGATTGAGCGTGGCGACCAGTTCCGCCGTCACCCCGCGCGCGCTGACGGCGCCATCGATGAAAAGTTCGTTGCTGTGACGCGACTGCGCCACATCGTGGGCGAGCGCGCTTTCCATATAGGCGCGGAATTCCGCCAGTCGCTCCTTGCGCAGCGTCACGCCGGCCGCCATGGCGTGACCGCCGCCTTTCAGCAGCAGACCGTCATGCACCGCCTGGCGCACCGCCTTGCCGAGATCGACGCCGGAGATCGAGCGGCCCGAGCCGGTGCCGATACCGCCCGGCTCCAGCGCGATCGCAAACGCCGGCCGCGAGAACTTCTCCTTCAGCCGCGAGGCGACCAGCCCGACCACGCCGGGATGCCAGCCTTCCGACGCCGTCACGATCACCGACCCCTTGTCTTCGAGGCCGAGCGACGCCAGCGCCTCGGCTTCCGCCTGCGCCTCCGCCATCTGTTCGATCACGCGGCGTTCGCTATTGAGCCGATCGAGCTCGGCGGCGATTTTCGCGGCTTCGATCGGATCATTTTCCATCAGCAGCCGCACGCCGAGATCGGCGCGGCCGATGCGGCCGCCGGCATTGATGCGCGGACCGAGCAG
>Ga0116135_1000438_pt1 | contig 23011 bp, 17 predicted proteins | sample June2015DPH_20_1_FD_89738 | JGI IMG/M metagenome (GOLD analysis project Ga0116135, IMG submission 89738) | Peatland microbial communities from SPRUCE experiment site at the Marcell Experimental Forest, Minnesota, USA - June2015DPH_20_10 | ecosystem: Environmental > Terrestrial > Soil > Wetlands... | reverse complement strand
GTGCGCGACCAGCCGCCGGAATTCTGGGATCAGTTCAACGCCTCGCCACCGCCAGGCGCGCATTTGCGCATTCATCCGATCCTGCATTGGACCGAAGCCGACATCTGGGCCTATACCAAGCGCGAAAACATCCCGATCATTCCGCTGTATCTGTCCCGGCAAGGCAAGCGCTATCGCTCGCTGGGCGACGCCGACATCACCAACCCGGTGATTTCCACCGCGTCGAACATCGAGGAAATTCTCATCGAGCTCGACGGCACCAAAGTGCCGGAGCGTTCCGGCCGCGCGCTCGATCACGAAACCGAAGACGCCTTCGAACGGCTGCGGGTCGCGGGCTATCTTTGACCGATATTGAGCTGAGCGTTGCGATGAACATGACCGTTACTCCCGCGATATCGTCGACCCCTAACGGCACCACGCGCCCGCAGGTCCGCATCGTCATCGTCGGCCACGTCGATCACGGCAAATCGACGCTGGTCGGACGGCTGCTGCACGAGACCGGCAGCCTGCCCGAGGGCAAGCTGGAAATGCTCAAGACCGTCAGCGCGCGGCGGGGCATGCCGTTCGAATGGTCGTTCCTGCTCGATGCGCTGCAGACCGAGCGCGATCAGGGCATCACCATCGACACCACGCAGATCCGCTTCCGCACCCAATCGCGCGACGTGGTGCTGATCGACGCCCCCGGCCACGCCGAATTCCTGCGCAACATGATCACCGGCGCCTCGCAGGCGGATGCCGCGGTGCTGATCATCGACGCGCTGGAGGGCGTGCGCGACCAGACCCGGCGCCACGGCTATCTGCTGCATCTGCTCGGCATCAGGCAGGTCGCGGTCGTCGTCAACAAGATGGATCGGGTCGATTTCAGCGCGGCGCGATTTGCCGAGATCAGCGCCGAGATTTCCGCGCATCTGATCGGTCTCGGCGTCACGCCCTCGGCGGTGATTCCGATTTCGGCGCGCGACGGCGACGGCGTCGCCGAGCGCACGCCGCGTATCGGCTGGTACACTGGACCGACCGTGGTCGAGGCGCTCGATGCGCTCGAACCGGCGCGGCCGCTGGCGCAGCTGGCGCTGCGGCTGCCGGTGCAGGCGATCTATAAATTCGACGACCGCCGTATTGTCGCGGGCCGCATCGAATCCGGACATCTCGCCGCCGGCGACGAGATCGTCATTATGCCCGCGGGCAAGGTCGCGCGGATCAAGAGCGTCGAGGGCTGGCCGGTGACACCGGTCAAGGAGGCTCAAACCGCGGGACGGTCGGTCGGCATCACGCTCGACCGCGAACTGTTCATCGAACGTGGCGACGTCATCGCCCATGTCGGCAGCAGCCCGCGCGACACCCGCCGTCTTCGGGCGCGCATTTTCTGGCTGCACGACAAGCCATTGGTGCCCGGCGCTTCAATCCTGGTGCGCCTCGGCACCAAGGAAACCCGCGCCACCGTGGTTGCGATCGAGAAAGCGGTCGATCCCGGCGAACTGTCGAGCATGGAGACCCAGTCGATCGCGCGCAATCATGTCGGCGAGATCGATATCTCGCTGGCGCAGGCGCTGGCCGCCGATCCTTTCACCGACAATCCCCGCACCGGACGCCTGGTGATCGAGGTCAATGGCCGCATCGCCGGCGGCGGCCTGGTGCTCGCGGTTGATTCCGGGCAGCGCGCCATTCCCGCCGAAATCGTGCCGGTGGAATCAGCGCTGCGCCCCGACGAACGCTCGGCACGCTACCGCCATGGCGGCGCGGTAATCTGGCTGACGGGATTGCCGGGCTCCGGCAAATCGACATTGGCGCGGGCGCTGGAAAGCCGATTATTCGGCAAGGGCGGCTCGCCGGTGTTGCTGGACGGCGACACGCTGCGCGCCGGACTCAATCGCGACCTCGGCTTCATCCCGGCCGATCGCACCGAGAATATTCGCCGGCTGGCCGAAGTCGCCACCCATCTGGCGCGCAACGGACATATCGCCATCGTCGCTGCGGTTTCGCCTTCGGCGGAAGACCGTGCCGCAGCGCGCCGCATCGCCGACACGGCGTTCCGCGAGGTCTATGTCGCGACGCCCGTCGAAGTCTGCGAAAGCCGCGATCCCAAGGGCCATTACGCCAAGGCCCGCGCCGGTGCGCTGCATGCGTTCACCGGTATCGGCAATGATTACCAGCCACCCGCAGCCAGTGACCTGACGATCGACACCTCGGTTTGCTCGGTCACCGAGGCAACCGACGAGATCGAGCGAATGCTGGCGCGAACCGGCATTCTGTTCGACGAGCTGGTCGACCTCGCGGCCAATATCTGAGCCTGATCTGTACCTGCACCTGAATCCGGCGACCGCCACCGATATGGGCAATCCGGGGTCGCCAAAGGCCTTCTCATGGCCCCGGCTTTGGCGTTAAAAGGGCAGTGGAAACTTCCCTTTGCGGCGCCCTTTTTGCCGTTTTATCCCCCGAAACGGCGCTTAGCCGCCGTTTCCCGCGAGAAATCCCCCGAGAAATCACCCATGAACCGTATCGATGCCCACGGATTGAAAATCGCCCCCGTTCTGTTCGACTTCATCGCGGGGGAAGCGACCCCCAAAACCGGTATTTCGCCTGACGCCTTCTGGGCCGGCCTTGCCGCCATCATCCGGGATCTGGCGCCGAAAAATCGGGAGCTGCTTGCGGTGCGCGACACCCTGCAGGCGAAAATCGACGGCTGGCACCGTGCCCACAAAGGCAAACCGTTCGACATGAATGCGTACACCGCATTTTTGAAGGAAATCGGCTATCTGCTGCCGGAGCCAGCGACCCAGAAGGTCGAGACGTTAAATGTCGACGAGGAAATCGGGAAAATCTGCGGACCGCAGCTGGTGGTGCCGCTTACCAACGCACGCTATGCCCTGAACGCCGCCAACGCGCGCTGGGGCAGTCTTTACGACGCATTTTACGGCACCGATGCGATCCCGCACGAGGCCGGCGAAGGGGCCAAGGGCTTCAACAAGGCGCGCGGCGCCAAGGTGATCGCCAAGGCCAAGGCGTTTCTCGATGCCGCCGTCCCGCTGGCGACCGCAAGCCACACCGATGTGACGTCCTACAGCATCATCGCCGGCCAGCTCGCGGTCAAACTGAAAAGCGGCAACGCCACCGCGCTGAAGTCGAACACGCAGTTCGCCGGCTATCAGGGCGATCCCGCCGCGCCGAGCGTAATCCTGCTGGTCAATAACGGGATGCATATCGAAGTCAAAATCGACCGCAGCCATATCATCGGCAAGGACGATCCGGCCGGCGTGGCCGACATGGTGCTGGAATCGGCCGTCAGCACGATCCTGGATATGGAAGACAGCGTCGCGACGGTCGATGCCGAAGACAAGGTGCTGGTCTACCGCAACACGCTCGGCCTGATGAACGGCACATTGTCCGCCGATTTCGAGAAGGGCGGCAAGACGCTCAAGCGCGCGCTCAACCCCGACCGCGTCTATACGACGCCGGACGGAAAGCAACTCAAGCTGCATGGCCGCAGCCTGCTGTTGATGCGCAATGTCGGCCATCACATGTTCACCGATGCGGTGCTCGACTCAGCCGGCGAAGAAATTCCGGAAGGCCTGCTCGATGCCGCCGTCGCCGGCCTGCTGGCGATCCACGATCTCAAGGGCTCTTCGCCCACGCGCAACAGCCGCACCGGCTCGGTTTACATCGTGAAGCCGAAGATGCACGGCCCCGACGAGGTCGCGCTAACTTGCGAACTGTTCGCCCGGGTCGAGCAAATGTTGTCGTTGCCCGAGAACACCATGAAGGTCGGCATCATGGACGAGGAGCGCCGCACCACGGTCAACCTCAAGGCCTGCATCCAGAACGCGCTGAAGCGCATCTGCTTCATCAACACCGGCTTCCTCGACCGCACCGGCGACGAGATCCACACCTCGATGGAAGCGGGCCCGATGATCCGCAAGAACGACATGAAGGCCCAGCCCTGGATCAAGGCCTATGAAGACTGGAACGTCGATGTCGGCCTGATCGATGGCCTGCCCGGCCATGCCCAGATCGGCAAGGGGATGTGGGCCGCACCCGACATGATGGCGGACATGCTGGTGCAGAAGCTCGCGCATCCGCAGGCCGGCGCCACCACCGCATGGGTACCGTCGCCGACCGCGGCAACCCTGCACGCGCTGCATTATCACCAGGTCAACGTGCAGGCGCGCCAGCAGGAACTGGCCAAAGGCGGCCCGCGCGCCAAACTGTCCGACATCCTCACCATTCCGGTGTCGCAGTCGAACTGGGCGCCTGACGATGTGAAGCAGGAGATCGACAACAATTGCCAGGGCATCCTGGGCTATGTCGTGCGCTGGATCGATCAGGGAGTCGGCTGCTCCAAGGTGCCTGACATCCACGACGTCGGCCTGATGGAGGATCGCGCCACGCTGCGTATTTCGAGCCAGCATCTGGCGAACTGGCTGCATCAGGGCGTCATCACCGAAAATCAGGTGATGGAGTCGTTGAAGCGGATGGCGATTGTGGTCGATGGACAGAACAAGGGCGATCCGCTGTATCGGCCGATGGCGCCGGGTTTCGACGGCGTCGCCTTCAAGGCCGCCTGCGATCTGATCTTCAAGGGGCGCGAGCAGCCGAACGGCTACACCGAATACATCCTGACCGCTCGGCGCCGCGAAGCCAAGGCTGCGGGTTGATCGCGCTATAACCCATCAGATCAAGGAAAAGCCCTGGCAGTCGCCGGGGCTTTTTGTTGTCGTAAGCGCGAACGATAAACTTCCGTCAGCGCTTCGGATGGGCTTCCAGGCAAACCTCCCAAAGCGCCTAAAACACCGCGATATATTTCAGCAGTGAAATCACGCCGAGGACGATCACGACGACGCGCGCGATCTGCTTGGCGCGGCCGTCGAGCGGCAACAGGTTAATCAGATACAGAATGAGAATAACGACGAGAAACGTGACAAGTACGCTGATTAACATTCGAGGTCCCCTTAATGGACGCAAAAAGAGAAAGTCGTCTGGCGTCAACCATCAACGCCAAACGGGCGCGCCGGTTCCCAGGCGGGGAACCGGCGGTATGTATCTGAATAAACGGTGTTTTCAGGCCCATACCCGCCTCAACGGCAGGGTTGCTGTCTAAATATTTACTCTTTTTTGTCTAAGTAGGCGAAATTTCAGGGGCCTATTCATGTTGAATCGTTTGACGGTGTCTTCGCTGATCCAATCGGTCATCGTCCTGATGTCGGCCTGCATGGTGGCCCTGCTCTGCTTCACTGCCTGGGACTCATGGCAGCGGCTCACCACGACGAGCCGGATTTCGGTGGTTGCCGATGCGTCATCGAGTCTCTTCAAGGCGATGCATAATCTGCGCAGCGACAGATCGACCACGGTCCGCAGCCTTAATGACGACGCGGTCTTGCAACCGAACATCGAAAAATATCTGCGCGATACCCGCGACGCCCAGATGCCGGCGATGCGATCGGCAGTCGAAGTGCTCGGCTCGGTTGACTTCGCCGATCACGCGACGCTGGTTCCCGAGTTGACCCGGCTGGTACAGTCGATGACCGCGCTGGAAGCCGAGTCGTGGGATGCGATGCAAAAGCCGAAGGCTTCGCGTCGCCCGACGCTTGGCAAGGAATTCCTGGACGTTACGGCGGCGCTGCTCGATACCATGGACAAGATATCGGTCCGGATTGCCGCTTCCGTGAACCATAGTGATCCGGTCATCGATCAGTTGCTGATGATCAAGCAGCTCGCCTGGCTGATGCGCAATACGGCCGGCGAAGCATCGCTGCTGATATCGAACAGCCTGGCGGCCGGCCACGCCGCGCCCGAGGTCCGCCAAAATTACACCAAGCTCGTCGGCGGTATCGAGATTGCATGGACTGCGCTGCAGACCGTGGCCGCAGGAAGCGCGCTGCCACCGAACCTCGTCGAAGCGATGGCAGAGGCGAAAACCGCCTATTTCGAGCCGCCATTTCTTGCACTTCGGGATCGGTTGCTGAACGCGGCACTGACCGGCGAGAAGCCCGAAATGATCGCCAACGAGTGGAGCCCGCTCTCGGTCAAACACATGAGCTCTGCGGTTGTCGTCGCCGAGCGCGCGCTTGATATGGCCAAGAATTATACCCTGACCCAGCATTCCCTGGCTGAGCGTTCGCTGATATTGCAGCTTACGCTGCTGACTTGCGCGCTCGCGCTGACCGTCGGCACCATGATCGCCGTCACCCGCCGCGTCATCCGGCCGCTGCACAACATGCGCGACGCCATGCTGAAAGTCGCTGCCGGTGATCTGACCGTCGATACCGGATACACGCAGCGCCGCGACGAGATCGGCGCGCTGGCCGGCGCGCTGGAAACCTTCAAGCAGCAGGCCGTCGACAAGCTTCGGATCGAAGAGCAGGAACGTGAACGCAACGCCGGCGCCACCGCGCGTCAGCGGACCATCGAGACTTATGTCGGTGAATTCGAGAGCATGGTGCGCCAGACGCTCAACCAATTGGGCGATGCGTCCGGTCAGATGCGGACCACCTCGGCAGACCTGTCGGCGGTCTCCAGCCAGACCAATGCGCGCGTTCAGATTGCGGAGCGGGCCTCCGGAGAGGCCTCGATGAGCGTGGAGAGCGTGGCTTCCGCGTCGGTGGAACTGAGCGCATCGATCGACGATATCAGCCGGCAGGCATCGCACGCCGCCGGCATCGCCAGCCGCGCGGTCAAAAGCGCGCGGGAAACCGACGACACCGTCCAGGGCCTGGCGAAAACCGCAGGCCGGATCGGCGAGGTGGTCGGACTGATCAATTCGATCGCCGCCCAGACCAACCTTTTGGCGCTGAACGCGACCATCGAGGCGGCGCGCGCCGGCGATGCCGGCCGGGGCTTTGCCGTGGTGGCATCCGAGGTCAAATCGCTGGCCAGCCAGACCGCCAAGGCGACCGACGAAATTTCGGAGCAGATTGCCGACATCCAGAAGGTGGCCGGCGATGCCATCGATGCCATCAAGGCAATCGGCAGCATCATCGGCGAAGTGAACGAGGTCGCGACCGCGATCGCAGCCGCGGTCGAGCAGCAGGGCGCCGCCACCCAGGAGATCACCCGCAGCACCCAGCACGCCGCGCAGGGCACCAAGAACGTCTCCGATAATATCACCGGCGTCAAAACCGACGCGGATGCCGCCGCAGCCGCCGCCGATAACGTCAAACACGCCTCCGAGACGCTGGAAACGCAGAGTCAGCAGCTCGGCAGCCAGGTCACCCAGTTCCTGAGCAAGATTCGCGCGGCTTGATTTCACTAGATCTTTGTCGTCCCGGCGTGCGCCGGGACGACGTCTGCCGTCACTCCGACGCCACCACCGGCACGCGCTGGTAATGCGCGCGCAGCGCTTGCGAGGCGGGCGATAGATTCAGCGACGCGCCGCGTTTGTCGGCACTGCGGCCGGCGATCATCAGCCCGCCGCTCCCCGCCACAATGTCACCCTTGCGAAGCGTCGGGTCGTTTTCGATGCTGACCGGAGCGAGACCGGTCTGATCCTTGCCGTTGCAGGTGCATCCCGCGACCATCTCGCTGCGATAGCGAAACGCGTTCGGCAGTTCGGAATAGGGCTTTCCGCTCTCGGTCACGGCATTGTCGATATTGCTGCCGTAAACCACTTTGGTTTCGCCGGCCGGGCAAAAACTGTTGCAGGAGGCCGCCCGGCTCTGATTGTCGGATGCCTGGATCGGGAAATAACGCCCGTCGCAGCTGCGCACGCAATAGGCCTGGGAGCCACCGGAATAGCTGGTGCGCGGGCGTGGCGCGAGAGTTTCCGGCGCGGCGGAATTGTCACCCTCGCTGGCAAACGGCAGCGGGGTCGCTGGGGCCGGTGGCCGGGCCCCGAACGCGCCGAACAGCGCCGAGAGAAAATCCTCCGCCTGCGCGGCCGGGGCGGATATCAACGCGACCGATATGGCCAGTGCGCCAAACGCCAGTCTGCCGGATGCTCTGGTCATGTTCGCCTCCAAAACAGGGGCTCAATCCTCAGTACAGCGACGAGGTCGAAAGGTTCATCGCCTGGCGGCCCGAAGGCAGCGTCGTCACGACCGGGCGTCCCGGCGCCGCGGCCGGTCGAGCGGCGGCCGATCCAATGATCGTTCTTTGGGCCTCAACGTGCGGCGCGGTCTTCGCCAGCACCACCACCCTTGTACCGACATCGACGCGGCTGAACAGGTCGGCGACGTCTTCATTGGTCAGGCGAATGCAGCCCGAGGACACGAACTTGCCGATCGTCGTCGGATCGTTGGTGCCATGGATGCGATATTCGCTGGAGCCGAGATACATGGCGCGGGCGCCGAGCGGATTGCCGGGTCCACCCGCCATGAAGCGCGGCAGATAAGGCTGGCGCGCGATCATCTGCGCCGGCGGATGCCAGTCCGGCCATTCCGCCTTGCGGCTGATGGTCTGCACGCCGGACCAGGTGAAGCCCTCGCGGCCGACGCCGACGCCGTAGCGAAGGGCACGCCCCTGGCCCAGCACGTAATACAGCGCGGTGTTGCCGGTATCGATGATGACTGTGCCGGGCGCTTCGCGGGTCTCGATCGCCACAACGGTGCGCCGCAGCCGCTCGGGAACCACATAGGCGCTGCCGCCGCCTTCGTCCGACAGCGCCGGATCGGCCGGCGCCAGCGTCATATCATCTGACGGGAATGAACTCGGCGGTGACGCGTAGCCGAACGCTTGGCCAGGCCCTTGGCCAGGACCTTGGCCAAACCCCTGCGCGCTTGCCGCACCGGTGAAGAGGACGGGCGCCCATAACAACGCTCCGGCGAGCATCAGCGCGCTGGTCGCGCGCGGCGAAATCCTGCTTATGCCTGCGAGTGTCTGTGTCATGAGCCGCCCCAATTCGATCGGCATCGTGTCGATGCCCTCTTCACCAAACGCGACCGGGGCTGCGCGGTTCCACCGCGGTTCAAATAGAGCCGGCCCTGTCAAGCCGACCGCGCTTCACGTTTCGGCGATGGAACTTCTGCGCGGCGCGGCGGTTGGAGCCGCGAGCTAGTGGGTGAAACGATTTGCGTGTCTTTCCCGTCCAGACCTCCGGTACGCCACTGCCTGACAGCCAAGCCGAACAGCCGCCGGTGATTCGCCGCGCGGAGGTCGTGGCCTTTGCGCTGATCTCGCTGCTGCTGATCTGCGTCGTCGCCGTACTCTATGTCGCGAAGGCGTTCTTTCTCCCGGTGGTCGCCGCCTTCGTGGTCGGCACCATGCTGTCGCCGGCCGCGGGCTTCCTGGAGCGGCATCGAATTCCCCGGGCGCTGTCGGCGGTCCTGATCGTGACCGCGGTCGGCGCCGGCGTCACCTTCATGGTCGGCCTGATCTCTTCGCCGCTGATGGAATGGCGCACGCGCCTGCCCGAACTCGGTTCGCTGCTGCGGGAGAAACTGCACATATTCGACCGGCCGCTGGCGCTGTGGCAGGAGTTGCAGAACATGCTCGGCGGATCCGATGCGTTTGCGGTCACTCCGTTCCAGATGCCGAAAGTCGAATGGCTCCAGCCCACGCTCGAATTCCTGTCCCCGACCTTCACCGAATTCCTGCTGTTCTTCGCCACCCTGATCCTGTTCATCGCGAGCTGGCGGGACCTGCGGCGCGCGCTGATCATGACCTTCACCGGCCACGACTCCCGGCTGCGAACCCTGCGCATCCTCAACGCCATCGAGGGCCAGCTCGGCGGTTATCTGCTGACCGTGACCATGATCAATTTCGGCGTCGGCGCGGCCACCGGCATCATCTGCGCGGTAACGGGCATGCCCAGTCCGGCCGGGCTCGGCGCGCTGGCCGCGACCCTCAACTTCCTGCCCATCATCGGTCCGGTCGCGATGTTTACGATCCTGCTGATGGTCGGCGTGGTCGCGTTCTCGACCATCGGCGCGGGATTGATCGCGCCACTGGCCTTTGTCGGAGTTGCCTTTCTCGAAGGCCATTTCATCACCCCGACCATCATCGGCCGCCGGCTCGAACTCAACGCCCTCGCCGTCTTCATCGCGCTGGCGTTCTGGACCTGGCTGTGGGGACCGGTGGGCGGCTTCCTGTCGTCGCCGCTGCTGATCGTGGGCCTGATCCTGAGAGAGCATCTGTGGCCGACGGTCTCGCCGAATCTGCCGCCGGACTGATCGCTGTCACAGGTTTTCGCAGAGGGAACTTCCGGCACTGCGGGGCGTTTGTGCCGTAGCTAAATTCTGAAAGCCGGGAGCTTTTGATGTCGAGTACAGAGGGAGAAACCGGGATGAGAAATCTGGCGGATAAGGCAACCGAAGAAAATCTTCAAGAACGTCTCGAAAAGGATGTAGCAGCCGTGAAACACGATATCTCAGCCCTTACCGACCAGATCACCGACGCGCTCAATTCATTCGCCGGCACCGCGCAGAAGCAGGCACGCCGTGGCTACAAGCAGGCCCGCGCCAATGTCGATACCGCGGTCGACGATCTCTCCGAACGCGGCGGCGCCATGATGGATGCCGCCCAGGACGCGGCCAGTTCGATCGAGGAAACGCTGGAAGACGTCATCACGCAGCGCCCGCTCGCGACCGTCGGGATTGCGCTCGGCCTCGGCTTCCTGATCGGCGCGACATGGCGCCGCTAGCGCCCGGCGCGTGAGAGGTGCCTTAACGGAAATCAATTCTGCCATTTGCAATTGTTTGATCTGCAATTCTTTCGGTTCAACGAGGCGTCCAGATGTTTGCGCGCATGATCGATGATTTCAAGGATTCCACCAGCACCGCCTTGCGCCTGACCTCGCTGGCGGCGGTGGTGGCTGTGGCCTTGTTCATCATGATCTCGTTTCTGTGCGCCGCTGCCTTTGTCTATGTGCTGCAGACCTGGGGCCTGATCGAGGCCTGCCTGACCGGCGCCGGCATTTTCCTGCTCCTCGCGCTGATCGCGGCGATCGGCTACGTCGTGCGCAAAAACCGGGTCAAGGCGCGCGCGGCGGCAACCGCGAAATCCGCGGTACATTCCGCGTTGGCCGATCCGATGCTGGTCGCCACCGGCATCCAGCTGGTCCGCGCCATCGGCATCAAGAAGCTGATCCCGATCCTCGCCGTCGGCGGATTGGCGCTGGGACTGCTGGCCAGCCGCAACACCCAGACCGACGAAGCGCCCGCGGAGTGACCCTTCGCAATTCACGGGCACGAAGCGATCGGAGTAGCTGAACGAGCGTTGCACATTGAGTTGTCATACCCCCGCGCAAGCGGGGTATCCAGTATTCCACCGCGGTCAGGTAGAGCCGAAACGCTACGGCGTACTGGATCATCCGCCTTCGCGGATGATGACGACCGAGGGGCCATAACGATCCTAACACCGTCATTGCGAGTCAACGGGTCGCGCGCATGCGCGCCCGATGACAGGCTCCGCGAAGCAATCCATTTGGCAACAAGGAAGCAAGGATGCTTTTGCATCGCCCCGGAATGACGAAGGCCAGAAACGCCCGAAAGCCGCTCAGGTCACGCAGCGGCCGGGCTGCAGCAGCCTGGCGACTTCGGTCAGGACACTGACCACGGCTTCGCAGGCGACCGTCATCTTGCGGTCTCCGGATCTGGTCAGAGCCGGCGCGGAAGAACCGTTGCGCGCCTGCGCCATCGGAATACGAATCAGAATCGAGCTGTCGGAAACACCCTGCGGCCGCAGCGAAATCGTCCTGGTCGGCGCCGCCGCCCCCACTACGCCGGCCGCGCGGTCGGATTTGGCGGTACGGTTGATAGCAATGTCGCCCATGGAAGGCGACTGCTGCGCGGGATCCTGCAAAGGATCCCGAAACGCGCTTTGCAGGCGATCCTGTGCATCTCCCGCGTAATCCTGCGAAATATCGGGGCTTTGGAGATCCCGGCCCGAGGCAAACTGCGCGGCGCCGAACGTCAGCGACAGCGCGATCGCCGCGAAAACGCCCTTTGAAATTCGGCTGGAAGTCCTGCCGGAAGTTCTGGAAATTCCCCTGCAATGCTGTGGCATGGCTTGCCCGCCCGTCGATCCATCGCCCCATGGCGACCAACGACCCAACGCCAACGGAACCGCCCGGTTCTGGGCGCGGCTCATCACTTAACCGTGTGTGAAAAAATATCCGCCGCCCTGGAACGAATCAGCGGGCCTGTGCGTCATCCCGCCAGCCGGTTATCCCCCCTGCCCCATTAACCGGCGACGTAGGGCGCGGCTGTGGTGATGCCAGCCGCGCCCTGCTTTTTTGCCGCAATCAACGCAAAATGATGTAACCGCCCCACCTTTGGCTCGTGGACCATTGTCGCGCAAGCGTACCATTCAGGGTTCAGGGGATCTCCGTATTGGTCGCGCCTGCCTTCAGGGTAGTCCCGGGAAGAGACATCGAGTCCATATCCGCGGCTGTGATCGGCTGGTCGACGACAAAGAGGTAGGAAGCCGCCGAGATCACGCCGATCAGTGCGCCGACCACCAGCGCCGGCACAAATGACCCCGTCGTTTGAACAATGAGCCCTGTAACCGTGGGCGCAAGCGCACCGCCGAGATAGCCTCCGAAATTCTGCACCGCACCGATCGAGGCCGTGCAGTTGGTCGGTACCGCGACCGAACTCAACGCCCACGCACAGGTGCTGGTGACATAGACGAGAAACAGCGAGGCCGAGATGAAGGCGATCGCCAACGCGTTACTGCTGACATAGGCTGCCGCCACCGTGCAGGCCGCCGTTCCAAGCAGAGCGATCGCAGCGGGATATCTCCGGCTTTTGAGCGGCTCGACGCCGCGGCGCACCAGGATGTCGGCGATATATCCGCCGAGCACCCCGCCGACAACGCCGCAGGCAAACGGAACGGCTGCGGCCCATCCGGTATATTTCACGCTCATGTGGCGCTCGATCTCAAGATAGCCGGGCAGCCAGGCGGTGTAGATCCAGGTCAGATAGATGCAGCCGAAATACCCGAAAATCATGCCCCAGGTGGTCCGAAAGCGGAACAGCAGCTTCCACTCGCGAAAAGTGACCTTGGTTCGCTGGCCCGGTGGATCGCCTTGTGTCCGGTAGGCGTTTTCCTCCGGCGTCAGCGCGAGTTCAGTGGGGTTGCGATAAACCAAGTACCAAACGGCCGCCATCGCAAGACCCGCGGCCCCCATGACGACGAACATCGTGCGCCAACCGAACGCCAGCATCAGGAAGGTCAGCAGCGGAACGGCGATAGCCGTGCCCAGCGACGACGCGCAGTTGAAGATGCCGGTAGCCAGACCTCGGTCCCGCTGATTGAACCAGTCCCGCACCACGCGCGCGCCGGTCGGAAATTGCGGCGCCTCGCCGATACCGAGCAGAAGGCGGGCACCGAAAAACTGGCCGAACCCCTGCACCAGTCCGCCCAACAATTGCGCCACGGACCACAGACTGAGTCCCAGCGACAAAAGAATGCGCGGCCCCACCTTGTCGACCATCGCGCCGGTAGGCAATTGCGAGAAGGCATAGGCCCACAGGAACGCCGACAGCAGATAACCCATATCCGCGATGGACAATCCCAGATCTTCCCGGATCAGCGGATTGGCAACGGCCAGGGTCGCCCGGTCGATATAATTGATCACGCCTGCGCCAACCAGCATGGCCAACGCGGCGAGCTGAACCGATTTGAGGCGAGGTGTCGCCTTCTGTAACCCGAGCATTGTCTTCCCTTGCCTCTTGTTTGTGTTGCGCAACTGTACCGAGCGCCTGCGCGCCGATCCACAGCCGAGTCCCAACAAGCTATGCAATGCAGCCCATGCCGGTATTCATAGGGAGCTTTAATTTCGAACTGTTGTGCCAAATCCTGTTGAGCCAAGTCCTGTTGTGCCAAGTCGGTCTCATCGATGATGGCATCGCTTATCAATCGCATCCGCCATCGCGTCACTTCGCATTTGTACCAGCCGGCGACTCGTGGCGCATCCCAAGAGGGTTTGCCGATAACGGCGAATCACCTAGAAGTTGACCTGCGCCCTACCTGAATTGTGCAGATGAATCGTCGTGAACGCCGGGTGGCCGCCCGCAAATCTCCGGCAGCTTCGAAAGGTCGCGCGGACAGTTCTGCTGCGCTCTATGAAGCCGGCCTTGGCCATTTCCAAGCAGGACGGCATCTGGACGCGCAAATCTGCTGCCAGCGGGCTCTTGCGCTCGATGCCGGACATGCAGACACGCTCCATCTCATGGGGCTGCTTTCCCTCCACGCCAAACAATACGATGCCGCTATCGAGTGGGTCGGTCGCGCCAATCGGGCAGATCCCAAGAGGGATTATCTGGCGAGCCTCGGCGCCGCCTTGGAACAGCAAGGACTCCATCAAGAGGCTCTGCAGGCCTTCGACAAAGCGGTGCAGATCAGCCCTGACGATGCCGAATTGTGGGCCCGACTAGCCAACGTTCTCGTGCTGTTGCACCGCCCGGACCAGGCGATCCCGGGTTTTGAACGCGCGCTCAAGCTCAACCAGCGCTTCTGGTACGCCGCGTACAATTACGCGGTTCTTCTGCTCCAGTCGGAGCGCTTCGAAGAGACTCTGGTCAATTTTAACCTGTGTGACGAGCTGCTGCCCAATCACGTGACGACCCTGACCGGGCGTGGCCGGGCGTTGTTCAAGCTCAATCGATTTGAGGAAGCTCTGTCCGACGGCAGGCGGGCCCAGGCACTGGACCCGGCGAATGCCGACATCTGTATCGATCTTGGTGTGGCGTTGCAGAAACTCGGCCAGCCCGAGGAGGCACTGCAATGGTTCGACCGGGCGCTGGACCTGCGACCGGGCTTCGTGATGGCTCTTACCAACAAGGGCTCTCTTCTGCTCGAGTCGGAGCGCTTCGAAGAAAGTCTCATCAATTTCAATCTGTGTGACGAACTGCAGCCAGATCACGCGACGACCCTGTTTGGGCGTAGCGTGGCGTTGTACAAACTAAATCGATTTGAGGAAGCTCTGTCCGACGGCAAGCGGGCGCAGGCACTGGACCCGGCGAATGCCGACATATGCAATGCCATCGGTGTGACTTTGCACAAGCTCGGCCGGCCCGAGGATGCGCTGGAATGGTTCGACCGGGCGCTCGACCTGCGACCGGACTTCGTGAAGGCTCTTAACAACAAGGCCTTCATGCTCGGCGAAATTCACAGGTTCGACGAAGCGCTCATGCTGTTCCGCCATGTGAAGAGAATCGATCCGGAAAACGCCGAGACCGACTGGAACGTGGCCCTCATTCAGATGCTGAACGGCGATTTCGAGGCCGGCTGGCCGGGGCGCGAAGCGCGGTGGAAGATACCGTCTCTCTCCGGTACGGCCAGCTACCTGAAATTTCCTCAACCGATGTGGCTCGGAGAGGAGAATGTCGAAGGCAAGACAATTCTCATCTGTGCGGATGAAGGACTGGGAGATACCATTCAGTTCGTGCGCTACGCGCCGATGCTGGCAGCGTTGGGCGCGCGGGTCATACTGCTTCCGCAGGAGCCGTTGTATCCACTGCTGTCGGGGTTGCCCGGGGTCTCGCAATGCCTGCCCAAGAACGGGAGCGCAGGGTTGCCGGCGTTCGACTTCCATTGTCCGATCCTGAGCCTGCCGCTGGCGTTCCGGACGACGCTCGAAACCATCCCAGCGCCGGCATCGTATCTGCCGACCCCCGCGGAGGATCGCCGGCAAGCCTGGGAGGACCGCCTCGGCCAGCACGACAGGTTGCGGGTCGGCCTGGTCTGGTCCGGCAATCCGAAACACAAGAACGATCACAATCGATCGATCCCGCTGCGAACGCTGTCCCGCATCCTCGACGTCGATGCGACCTTCGTGAGCCTGCAGAAGGACGCAAGACCCGTCGACAAGGCATTCCTGCTCGAGCGAACCGACATTGTCGACCTGACCGCGCATCTCACCGATTTTATGGAGACGGCGGCCTTGATCAGTTGCCTCGATCTGGTGATCACGGTGGATACCAGCATAGCCCATCTCGCCGGCGCGCTCGGACGCCCCACCTGGATCCTGCTGCCCCACACACCGGACTGGCGCTGGCTGCTCGATCGCGACGACAGCCCCTGGTACCCGAGCGTGCGGCTGTTTCGGCAGACCGAAACGCGGGACTATGCCAGCGTGCTCGATCGGGTGCGGAGCGAGTTGCAAAAGCTGATCGACGCCACCCCGCAACACCCGGGCGCAGGTACACCTGCTTCGCTTTATCAAGCCGGCCTTGGCCATATGAAGGCCGGGCGATATCGCGACGCGCAAGCCTGCGGCGAACAAGCGCTCGCGATCGATTCCGATCACGCTGACAGCCTGCATCTGATGGGGCTTTTGTCCCATCAGGCCAAACAATACGATCATGCCGTGGAGTGGATCGCTCGCGCGCTCCGGCAGCATCCCAAGCCGGATTATCTTGCAAATCTTGGCACCGCTCTGCAGCACCTCGGACGGCACGAAGAAGCTTGCAAGGCCTTCGAAACGGCCCTGCGGCTTAAGCCGGATGACGCCGGACTTTGGAAGAAACTTGGCAACGCTCAGGGCCAACTGGCGCGCCCCGCCGAGGCCGTGTCGAGCCTTCAGCACGTGTTGAGACTGAAGCCCGATGACTGGGACGCAGCGAACAAGTGTGGCATGTTTCTGGATCAGTTGGCGCGACTGGAAGAGGCTCTTGCTTACTTTAACCTGTGCGAGGAGTTGCAACCGAACGATTTCCAAACCCTGCGTCGGCGGGCAATGTGTCTGTACGGTCTCAGGAGGTTCGAGCAGGCCTTAGGCGATCTGGAGCGAACACACGCACTCGATCCCGATAACATCGAGAACATCAATGATATCGGCGTGGCGCTTCAATCGCTGGGCCGCGACAAGGAGGCGCTCGGATGGTTTGAAAAGACCCTTGCGCGCCAGCCGGATCTCGTCGAAGCCCTGAACAACAAAGCGATCTCACTTGGCAGGCTCCGTCGTTTCGAAGAGGCCATCGCAACCCATCTTCGTGTAAAGGCCATTGACCCTGACAATACCGCCGCCGCGTTGAGTTTGGGGCATCTTTACCTGCTGATGGGTAATTTCGAGGCGGGTTGGGCTGGACACGAGGCCCGGCTGAAGAACCGTTCGGCGATCTCGACGACATATCCTCAACCCCGATGGTTCGGCGAGAGATCCATCGAAGGCAAGACGATCCTCATCCATGTTGATGAAGGATTGGGCGACACCATTCAATTTGCGCGTTATGTGCCAATGCTGGCCGCACGCGGGGCGCGCGTTATTTTGGTCGTTCAGCCCGCCGTTCGTGCTCTGCTGTCGAAGCTGCCGGGTGCCGCACAATGTTTTTCGCGAGGTGTCGGGGCGCTTCCGGCATTCGATGTGCAGTGCCCCATTTCCAGCCTGCCGCTGGCCTTCGGTACGCAGCTTGATACGATCCCCTCAGGCGCACAATATTTGCCTTCGCCGCCAGCGAACCTCGTGCAGGCCTTTGAAGACCGCCTGGGCCCTCACGACCGGCTGCGGGTGGGCCTGGTCTGGTCCGGCAATTCCAATCATTCTAACGATCATAACCGGTCGATACATTTGCAGGCGCTTTCGCGCATCGTCGACGTCGACGCGACCTTCGTCAGCCTGCAGAAAGATCCAAGACCTCACGACAAGGCTACGTTGTGCGAGTGGACGGGCATCATCGACCTGACCGCCGACCTCACCGACTTCGTCGCAACGGCTGCGTTGCTATCCTGCCTTGATCTGGTCATCACGGTGGATACCAGCGTCGCCCATCTCGCCGGCGCGCTTGGGCGCCCGACCTGGATATTGCTGCCCTACGTTCCGGATTATCGCTGGCTGCTCGATCGCGACGACAGTCCCTGGTACCCGAGCGTGCGGCTGTTCCGGCAGACCGAAACGCGGGACTATGCCAGCGTGCTCGATCGGGTGCGAAGCGAGTTGCTTATGCTGGTTACCGCCAAATGAGCTGCGGCTGACCCGCAGATGCCACAACACAGATCCGGCGCGCCCTTGAGCGCGCCGGATTCATTTCAGATCACTGCAATCGCTTGCCTTAGGCGACCCTTTTGCCTTAGGCGACCCTTGGCGCCCGGTTGCGCGAATTGCGCTGGAAGAACAGCGCCTGGCTGGCGACCGCGGAGACCATCGCCGGCTGGAACGGTTTTGAAATCAGGAACGCCGGTTCCGGGCGTTCGCCGGTCAGGAAGCGTTCGGGATAGGCGGTGATGAACACCACCGGGACCTCGAAGGTGCGCAGCAGCTCGTTGACGGCGTCGAGGCCGGAGCTGCCGTCGGCGAGCTGGATGTCGGCCAGGATCAGGCCGGGCTTGCGGTTCTTGGCGAGCGCCACCGCGTCGGTGTGGGTGCGGGCGACGCCGATCACATGGTGGCCCAGATTCTTCACCAGGCTTTCGAGATCCATCGCAATAAAAGTCTCATCCTCGATGATCAGCACATCGGTGGCGATTTCCGCCGCCATCTCGCGGCCCGCGGTATCGGCGAGCTTGCGGGTCTCGGCGACATCGATTCCGAGAATGAACGACACTTCTTCTTCCGAAAAGCCCTCGAGCGACAACAGCAGGAAGGCCTGGCGCGGCAGCGGCGTGATGTTCGACAACCGCCGCTCCGGCGGCATCGGCAGCGTGGTGACGTCGGGGTCGTCGTTGAGCGAGACCGAATTCCAGATCTGGGTGAACAGCCGGAACAGCCCGACGCGGGGTCCATGCTGCTCATCGAGCAGCGACGGATCCTGCAGCAGCGCCTCCAGCATGGCGCCGACATAGGCGTCGCCCGACGCCTGATTTCCGGTCAGGGCCCGGGCATAGCGCCGCAACAACGGTAAATGTTCAGCAACGAGCTGTGATCGGGACATCCCCACTCCATCCTTGTCTAGCGCCAAAACTGGTCAAAATTTTTGGGTCAAACGTCCGTGAGGGGAGTGACCCGGGTTCCCCCCTGATGTGCCTGTCTACGCCCGAGCCCGACAAAAGTTCCCCCCAAAATGCGGAACTTTTGGCGCAACTTGGAATTAGGTTTCGAGATGGGCCGCCCCCCGAGGGGCCATTCAAGGAATTACTCACGAAGTTACAGTGACTTAACTCCGGGGAAGCGTGGAACATGTCATGAAGGAAGCAAAGAAGCAGGGCGGTCTCAATGCCGAGATTCAGTCGAGAATCGGCCACCAGCTCCGCGCCATGTACGACGATGTCGTGCGGCAGGGGGTTCCGGACCGGTTCGCTGAACTGATCCGAAAGCTTGATGTGCCCGAGGCTACTCCCCAATTGGGGAATGCGGGCGATAAAAATGACGGAGGGGAATAATGCCTCTCACAAACGAACTCCGCGACGACATCCTGGCGTCGGTTCCGAGCTTGCGCGCGTTCGCGATCTCGCTCAGCGGCAATGGCGACCGCGCCGACGATCTGGTGCAGGAAACCCTGCTGCGCGCGCTGGCCAATATCGACTCGTTCCAGCCCGGCTCCAACCTGCCGGCATGGCTGTTCACGATCCTGCGCAACCTGTTCCGCTCGGACTATCGCAAGCGGCGGCGCGAGGTCGAGGACGCCGACGGCAGCTATGCCAAGACCCTGAAAACCCAGCCGACGCAAAACGCGCATCTGGAATTCGAGGAATTCCGCGCCGCGCTCGAAAAGCTTCCGCAGGACCAGCGTGAAGCGCTGATCCTGGTCGGCGCCTCCGGCTTCTCCTATGAGGACGCCGCGGCGATCTGCGGCTGCGCGGTCGGCACCATCAAGAGCCGCGTCAACCGCGCCCGATCGAAACTCTCGGCGCTGCTCTATGTCGACGGCGCCGACGATTTCGGTCCCGACGACACCGTCCGCGCCGTGATCGGCGGCAGCGGGGGGTAGACGCTTTATAAGTGAGCCCATTCCATAAATCGTCGTCCCGGCGAACGCCGGGACCCATACGCCGCGGCTTCTCGATTTGAGAAATGCTGTTCGACGATTTTCGGGCAATTACGAACGGCTGTGGTTATGGATCCCGGCTCGCGCTTCGCTTGGCCGGGACGACGGCTGGGGAAATCCCACTACCGCCCCGGCTTTGGCGGCGCCGAGAATTGTTCGGTGCGGTCGCGCTCCGACATGTCGACCACGGTATCCATCGGCGCCGTGAGTTCATAGACGTAGCTCACATCGGTGAAATACCGCTTCGATGCGCCGCCGAGCGCCTCCGGGGCGACGCGGTCGAGCAGGATGACGCCGAAATCGCTGTCCTCGCGGCGGGTCGCCGCGCTGGTGTTGAATTCTTCCCAGCGGAAATGAAAGGTGATGTCGGGATCTTCCCCGTTCACTTCCCAATGCGCGACGATGTGGGGGTGCTTGCCGACCAGCGAAAGCCCTTCGTCGGAATGCGACGCCAGCTCGAAGAACAGCAGCGACAGCGACTGCGCCGCCCGCGCGCTGACGGTGATATCGGGGCCGCTGACGGCGATGCGCTCGGCGTGGGGTATCGCGCGCGCCTCGAACAGCCCCTTCAGTTTCACGCCCTGCCACTGGCTTTCACTGAGCAGTGAAACCACGTTCGACATCGCGTGAATCCGGCCGATCAGGAGTTCACGGGCGACATCGATGTCCGAACCATGACGCAGCGTGCGCGTCACGATCGACTGGATCACCGCCAGGATGTTTTTCACGCGATGATTGAGTTCGTCGATCACAGCGGTCAGCCGCCGCTCGAAGCCGATCCGGACCTGGATTTCACGGCTGAGCCGCAGATTGTTGTAGGAGACATAACCGAACAACCCGCACACGATCGTGGTCAGCGCGATGCCGATGGCCGCCACGATGGTGGCGGTCTGTTGTGCCCGCATCGCCGCGTTGGTCTTGGCATAATAGCCGAGAGTCCAGTCGCGGCCTCCGAATGCCACCGTACGCGTCACCGGCGGGGTGGAACCCTGCCGGCTGGCCGGCCGCGACGTGACGATGCCCCGATCGTCGGCAATCAGCTCGCCATCTTCGCTGCGCGGGTCTTTCAAAACGACCGAGAACAGCGACAGATCGTCGTTGGTCAGCATCAGTGGCGCCAGTTCGTAGGAAAACGTCACAAAGCCCGCCGGCTCCGCATCGCCCGGCTGCAGCACCGGCGCGGCCAGAACCAGGCCGATCGGCCCATCCGGGCGCAGCAACGGAACAGGGTCGGAGGCAACCGGCGTTCCTTCGCTCAGGGCCTGCGTCAGCATCGCTCCCAGGATCGGCTGCTGGTCAAGCGAACGGCCGGCGAAAACCATCGTCTCCTGCTTGCGGGGTTCCACGTCCATCAGGACGTCGACCGACCTGTCGAGAGACCGCGTATCCAAAGGCGCATCATTGAAGTCACGGATCGCCGGATTAGGAAATCCCGAGCTCCGGAGCTCGGCACCCGCCGCATCCAGTTCATCGGGCCGCAGCCGCGCGATCCAGCCCGCGACCACGAAATCGGTCTTAAAGGCATAGATCGAGGCCCGCAGCGGCTGCAGCATGTTGGCCTTGATCAGCGAAGGCGCGTGGAACAGGCCCGATGCGACGCGCGCCAGCAGCTCACGTTCGGTCAGGCGGTCCTGAACCAGGCTGGCGTGGACGTCGATCGCGCGCGCCATCGCGATGCGGTCGACCGTCAATTCCTGTTCGTGGACGCGATAGCCCGCCAGACCGGAGAGCAGAACTCCGATCAGCGCGATAAAACCGATGATGAAACCCAGCCGAACCACTCGCTTACTCAGAAAATGAGGCGTTGGCGAAGAAGATGAAGCAGCATTTGGCGACCGCCGGCCCGGCAACAGATCGAAACGAAATGAGGGCTAAACGTGCGGCATAATGAAGGAGCGACCATCGATACGCAACCGCGGTTGGCGACAAGAAGTTAACGCGAAGAACTTGATCCGAAGAACTCAACCAGAAGAGCGGTGGCAGCCGCATCTTCGCGGCACCAGAGGATGGCAACGACAGCAGTTGGATTTTGTTCCCGATGCAAGGCGGAAATTTCTTGCCGCCGTTCGCGATCCAGACTCCAAAGCGTTAACGAATTGGGTCAGCTCACCTTGGCCCGCGCCACCGGGCGAAGCCCGCCCTTGGCCTCGATGAAACCGATGATGCGGTCGAGGCCTTCACTCTTCTTGAGATTGGTCATGACAAACGGCCGCTCGCCGCGCATCCGCCTGGCATCGGTGTCCATCTTTTCCAGCGACGCGCCGACATACGGCGCAAGGTCGATCTTGTTGATGACGAGAAGGTCCGACCTGGTGATGCCGGGGCCGCCCTTGGAGGGGATCTTGTCGCCGGCCGCGACGTCGATCACGTAGATCGTGAGATCGGCGAGTTCGGGCGAGAAGGTGGCGGCGAGATTATCGCCGCCGGATTCGATCAGCACCACATCGAGGTCGGGAAATTTCGCGCGCATGTCGGCGATCGCGGCCAGATTCATCGAGGCGTCCTCGCGGATCGCGGTATGCGGGCAGCCGCCGGTCTCGACGCCGGCGATGCGATCGGGCGTCAGCGAGCCCGAACGCACCAGGAATTCCGCATCCCATTTGGTGTAGATGTCGTTGGTGATCGCCGCGATGTCATAGCGCTCCCGCATCGACTTGCAGAGCAGGTCCATCAAGGCGGTTTTTCCGGATCCGACCGGACCCCCGATGCCGATCCGAAGCGGGCCGTTCAAGCTAGCCATGTGAGGCACTCTTTCTCTGACGTCGTCCCGGCGAACGCCGGGACCCATAACCACAGGGGCGTATTATCGCGAAAGGTGTCTCCCACCATATGCTAACGATGGGCCGCGGCGTATGGGCCCCGGCGTTCGCCGGGGCGACGCGTGATGAGTAAAGTGCATCCCGGGCGATCCTCACGACCTAAACAGCCTCGTATACTGCGTCTCGTGCCGCATGCTGGCGAGATCGGCGCGGAAGGTGGCGCTGCCGATATCGTCGAGCGACGCCGCCAGCGCGCGTTTTCCGGTTGCGACCACGATCGGCTCGAGCTGAGCCAGCACGCGCTGACTGTCGGTCTGCCCGAGCGGAACCAGCCGGGCGCCGGCGGAGATCCAGTTCGAGGCCAGCGCATGCAAGAAGGCGTGCATCGTCGAGGCCAGCGCAATCGCATGCGCGGCGCTGACAAGGCCGACCGCGACCGGATAAACGACGGCGCCGTCG
>Ga0116135_1000436_pt1 | contig 23018 bp, 17 predicted proteins | sample June2015DPH_20_1_FD_89738 | JGI IMG/M metagenome (GOLD analysis project Ga0116135, IMG submission 89738) | Peatland microbial communities from SPRUCE experiment site at the Marcell Experimental Forest, Minnesota, USA - June2015DPH_20_10 | ecosystem: Environmental > Terrestrial > Soil > Wetlands... | reverse complement strand
TCCAAACACCGTCGACTTCATCTCCGCAGTCGACACGCCTTCGGTTTCAGAACTCAACATCTGGTATCACACGCTGAACGTCGGATTTCGGACCCGCATCAGCGGCGAGACGGATTTCCCCTGCATCTACGACGATCGCGTGGGCATCGGGCGCAACTACGCCAAAGTGGATGGTAAGCTGACATATCAAAAATGGATCGAGAGCCTGCGCGCCGGCCGCAGCTATGCCTCCGATGGCAAGAGCCATCTGATGGATTTCAAGGTAAATGGAAGCGAAGTGGGCAGCGAGATCAAGATTGGCCGCGGTGAGAATGCGCACATCGAAGTGAATGTGGCCGCCCGCCTGGATCCTCTTCCGGATGAATCCATCCGCAAGCTCACCTTGTCGCAGAAGCCGTATTGGGATATCGAGCGGACACGGGTGGGTGCCACGCGGGACGTCCCAGTAGAACTGGTGATAAACGGCGTCGCCCGCGAGCGAAAACTCGTGTATGCCGACGGCCAGATGCGGCCGGTGACTTTCGATGTTCCCCTGGAAAAAAGCAGTTGGATCGCGGTGCGAATCCTGCCGTCGTCGCATACCAACCCAATTTTCGCGATCGTGGACGGCCAGCCGATTCGCGCCTCCCGGCGCAGCGCGGAATGGTGCCTGGCCGCGGTAAGCCAGTGCTGGAGCCAGAAGTCCGTCGCAATCTCAACCGCGGAAAAAGACGCCGCGCGCAAAGCTTACGACCACGCCCGCGAAGTCTACCAGCAACTAATTGGAGAGAGTCAGGATAAGTAGGCTTGTGCGATCATCCAACTAGCAGACCGAAGGAGAACCCCTTGGCAAAACCGTTACTAAACTCAGAAGCACTCGATATTCTTTTCCGCAATGCGCGAACACATAATGTCTGGCTCCCCGACCAGGTTTCGGACCACGTGCTGCGCCAGATCTACGACCTGATGAAGTGGGGCCCCACCAGCGCCAATTCATCCCCGGCGCGCATTGTTTTCTTGCGAACTCCGCAAGCCAAAGAGCGATTGAAACCTGCGCTGATGGCCGCCAACGTCGACAAGACCATGCAGGCGCCCGTGACCGCCATCGTCGCCTACGATTTGAAATTCTACGACCACGTCCCCAGGCTTTTCCCCAACAAACCCGACATGCGGGAAGTTTTTTCAAGCTCGCCGGAGTTGATCCAAACCACGGCCATGCGCAATGGCAGCCTGCAAGGTGGTTACTTCATTCTGGCCGCACGCGCGATGGGATTGGATTGTGGACCCATGTCGGGCTTTGACAATGCCAAAGTGGATGCGGAGTTCTTTTCGTCTTCCACATGGAAGTCGAACTTCCTATGCAATCTCGGCTACGGCGACCACTCGAAGCTTTTCCCGCGCAACCCGCGCCTGGACTTCGACGAGGCCTGCCAGTTGCTCTAAACTACGCCTCCAGTAAGTGTCCGCATACGAACGTAGACGAGCGGAACTGAACGCCATATACCCGGAATCTTGGGGAAACTCGAAGAAAACAGGCCCCGTCGTCAACGGCTTGCCAGTTGCAAGATCGTTATAGTTCTGGCGAATATCCTCCTCGACGTCCGGTATTCAGTGAGACATTTCGCGCGCACCCCAGGCCTGTCATTGGCGCTGTTGCTGACGATTGCGCTCGGTATTGGCAGCAATGTGTCCGTCGACGGATTCGTTCGCGGAATGACCAGATCCGGCCCTCCCTTGGCATCTCGCGACCGCGTGGTTTCCCTTTTCCGTCGAGACGCGCAGCGTGCTGACGGTCCAATCGCATATCAAGACTATCTGTCTCTCAGAAATCATCCCGGCCTGTTCGCATGGATTGGTGCGGCGCGCATTTCGCCAAGCACGATAACGTTCGCCGGCCAATCCGCGATCTGGTCCGTAGCCGCTGTGACGCCCGGCTTGGCCGGTTTCCTCAAGCTCTCGTTGAAGGACGGGGCGCTGATCAGCCATCGTATTTGGGAGAGCGATTTCGGTTCCAAGATCGATATTCGCGGCGAGCAGATTAGCATCGGCGGCGTCAATGTTCGGGTAGGTGGCGTTGCACCGGATTCGCTCGAAGGAGTGTATAGCGACCGGGCTGTCGATCTCTGGATGCCGTTTGAAGAGGAAGCGCTCGAACAGGGCGATTATGAGGGGCGGAACTTCTGGGTCCTCGGGGAGCGGCGCGGGAATTTTTCGAACAGTCAAATCCAGTCGTCCGTTCGCGGCAGCCTCGGCGGCTCAGCCGAGATGCGCGTGCTTCCGTATACGGGCACGACACCGGAAGCGGCGGAGAGCAGAGGGCGCGTCGGCACGCTGCTCAGTTTCGCGGCAGGTTTGGTATTCTTCATCGCCTGCGCCAACGTCGGCGCATACCTGGTTGGACGTGCGTCCGCCCGCTCCCATGAAACTTCTCTTCGTGTCGCGCTCGGCGCCGGCCGTGGCCAACTCGTGCGTGGATTGCTTTCAGACAGCATCGTCATCTCCGTCATCGGCGGAGCTTTTGGGATGTTGCTGGCTCTGTGGACATCGTTTGTTCTTCCGGCGCTCTTGTTCGAAGAAGATGCCGAGCATTTGGTATTTGCCCCGGATGTATTCAGCATCGTTGCAGCATCCGCCGCATGCGTTGGAATCACCATCGTGTGCGGGCTTCTGCCGGTCTTTGTGATTTCTCACGATCGTCCGGCCGACGTCCTGCGGCGTGAAAGCGCTGGGCCGTCGAAAGGAATCCAGCGCCTGCGCGTGGGTCTGGTTGTAGCGCAAATGACCAGTTGCTGCGTACTTGTGATCTCGACCGCCTTCCTGCTGGCGGGCCTTCGCAGCGCGCTACAAACCGGCTTCGGCCAGCGCCTCCACCACCCGATTCTCGCCAGCGTGGAAGCCAGTCCTCAAGCTGGCTTTAAATACTTCCGGAATGTCCAGCAGGCTGCCGAGTTAGTGGCCGGGGTTCGCGCGATGGCATGGATTCGTCGGCTGCCGGGCGATCAAGCCGCCTGGACTTCTTTCCGAATAGAGCCACGTCAGTTACCACTCCGCGAAGTCAAACTGGACGTTGGGATGATCACTCCCGGTTCCCGGCTTTTTGTGCTGCCACCAATCGCGGGCCGGGTGTTCGGCATGGAACAGCAAACTTGTCGATCCGCTATGGTGAACGAAGCAGCTGCCAAAGTGCTGTTCGGCGCCGGCACAGTGGGCCGGTCCATACGCGACGCCGCGGGCCTTCCCGTGGAAATCATCGGCGTGCTCGGTATGCGAAAGGCCGTAACCCAGCTCCCGCCGGCCATCTATTTCTACCAAGAAAATCAAAAAGGGCCGCACCCGGAACGGCTCGGATTGGCAAACTTTCGTGCACCCATTGTGTCGAAGCTGGAACAGGCAGAGCTTGACTTGAATGTGGTTTCGCCCAATTATTTCTCGATTATGGGATGGCCGGTGGTCGCCGGCCAACTGTTTCCAGACGATCCAACACCGCACGGGTGCCGGGTGGGCGTGGTCAATCAGGAAGCCGCAGACCTGTACTTCAACGGGAACGCTGTCGGGGTCTGGGTTATCGACGACACCGGCCGCCGGACTGAGATCATCGGCGTAGTACACTCAGCGCCTCTTGGAACCTTTCAGCGGCGCGTCGAGCCGGCCATCTATTTTCCAATGGCGCAGGATTTTCTGCCTTACATGACGCTGATCCTCAGCGCAAGAGAGGCGAACGAACGTGTGCTCGAGGAGCTGCGCAAAAGGATTGATCCGGTACCGGGCAGCGGACCGGCTCCGCTTATAGTTAAGACGCTCGAGACGCACCTCAGCCAGACGGCGTTAGCCCCGCTGCGCATTGCAACCATGATCATTGGCGCCTCTGCCACCACCGCGCTAATACTCAGCGTGCTGGGCTTGTTGGGTGCTTTGAGTGATGCCGTGCGACAACGCCGCCGCGAGTTCGCGGTTCGCATCGCACTCGGAGCACAGCGCCGGCACGTGATCTTTCAGGTGCTTCGGGAAGGAGGGCGGCTGGCTTCGACAGGCGCTTTGGCAGGAACGCTTGGATCGATTCTGTTGTCGAGAATGTTGGTGAGAATCGCACCGAGTAATGGTTTACCCGCCGCATGGGTGTGGATGGCCGCGCCGCTGCTGTTGGCCGGGGTGGTCTTGATTGCAAGCGTGCTGCCCGCGCGCCGCGCGTTGATCCTAAACCCACTCACGATCCTGCGCGACAACAATTGAAGTGAGGGTGTGATATGCGCTATCTCCACCTCCGAGCCAGCTTGCTCAGCGTGCTCGCCACCTGCTAGCATTCCCAGATGGGCGATACCGCTTGGGCCGCAACTTCCGCCGCAGCCGTCCCAGCCAGGACGGTCACTGCGCGGCACTCTGCACTGGTCCGGGTCACGCATTGGATTACCACTCTCTGTTTTCTTGCGTTGCTGGTCACAGGAATTGAAATCCTGATTTCGCACCCGCGCTTTTATTGGGGTGAGGCCGGCAACGTGAATACTCCTGCGCTGTTCAAAATACCGATCCCGGCTTCCCGGGCAACGGTGCCCACCGGATACGGCTATGTGATGCCGGATCAGAACGGCTGGAGCCGGTATCTCCACTTTCAAGCTGCCTGGGTAGCCGTATTGACTGGCTTACTGTATGTAATTTCCATCTTGGTTAGCGGACATTTGAGGAAGGACCTGCTGCCAGGCGGGGCTGACGTTTCGTGGCGGGCACTCTCCGCCGCAATCGCGAAGAATTTGCGCTTCCAGCGGCCGAGTGAGGAAGAAGCCTGGTCGTATAATCTGCTTCAGCGGCTCACCTATCTGTTCGTGATCTTCGTTCTATTCCCGCTGGTGATCTGGACGGGTCTCGCGATGTCGCCTGCCATCGCGTCCGTGTTTCCGGGCGCCGTCAGCGTGTTGGGAGGCCAGCAATCCGCGCGGACTATCCATTTTTTTGTCTCCGTGTTCCTTTTGTTGTTCCTGGTGGTTCACATCGTGATGGTTTGTCGTGCTGGACTGAAGAACCGTATGCGCGCGATGATCACGGGGCGCGCGGGTTCAGATAAGGAGCTTGCATGAGCAATTTCTCACGCCGCACACTATTTACTACCGGACTCGCGGCTGCGGCGGGCGCATCGGGGCTGGCAGTTGCTGGCGGTCTCGCAAAACGCTATGGGCTGATTCCGCCGGATTCTAGCGGTCCTTATGGCCCTGGCGAAACGCTGACCTACGCGGCGCAGCGGGTGCTGACCAGTCACTCGATGGCTCGCGAATTTCCTCCGAGCGAGATTTCGAGTCCTCCTTTCGCGAACGAAGTGGCACCGTTGGGCGACGCGTTCAAGCGCCTTCAGGCAGGAGGGTTCGCTGACTGGCGCCTCGCGGTGGACGGCATGGTTGCACGTCCCACGCTGTTTTCGTTAGCGGAACTTAAGAGCTATCCATCGAGTGACCAGATCACTCACCTGGCCTGTGAAGAAGGCTGGTCTTATATCGCTGAATGGAAGGGCGTTCCGCTCGCCCACGTCTTGGACCGGGTGGGGATTCTTCCGCAAGCCAAATATGTTGTCTACTTCTCGATACAGCAGGACTGGTGGGACAGCATCGATATGGCCGATGCCTTGCATCCGCAGACTCTCATCGCGTACGGAATGAATGGCGGTGAGCTTCCGGTGGGAAATGGAGGCCCTCTGCGCCTGCGTGTCCCGCGCCAGTTGGGTTACAAGAACGTGAAATATATCACGCGCCTGACGGTGACCGATGACCTGAAGCGGTTCGGCAAAGGCTTGGGCTCCGCGTCGCCCGAAGCCGGTTACGCCTGGTACGCCGGCATCTGACACTACCCCAAGCTGGCGTGTCGGACACACCGCTTCGCACTCGCCCGACGTTGGTACGCCCACATTCCGACTTCTGGCTCGCGTCGAACACTCGCGTCAACGAATAGGCGCTTACGCGTTCTGTTGGAAATGCAACCTTCTCTCACAAAGCGCCGGTTTGGCATACAAACCCTTCCCTGGTAATGTAGATTTTCGCGCTCGGTTTCAGGTGGACGGGAAAACCAATGAGCAAAGCTGTCGAAAACCTGCAAGCCGCCCAACAGCGGGCAATGGCTATTCGCCCGAAGGTTGGTGGCTTTCCCTATCTGGCCGAAGTCCTGCGGCAGGCGGGCGTGACCCGCAACTTTTGGTTCTTGCCAGCGTGTGAAAGCTTATATCTCACTAACGACGGGCCAGTCGTCACGCAAGCAGAGCCGCTCATCTCCGGCACGCCGGAGGTACCTCCTTTCGACCGAGAGGCGCTTATCAAAGCTTTACGAACTGACCAAGCCGGAGAGAGCAGTTTTCCTGAGTTTCTGGCGGCTTCATGGCGGGCAGGAGTTGTTCGCTACGATGTCGATTTGACCCAGCGTACCGTCGCCTACTATGGGTGCAACGGAGAGCAGTATCTCGAAAGCTATCCTGCCGTCGATGTGAAATAGCTTCACCACTCCTGCGGGACAGAGGCACGGTTCAAAAAAGGTAGGTTGCATGGGTGCTTGTCTGACCGACGCTCTTGGTACACGTGGACGCTTAGTCGCCTATCGTAACTTGTGCCGGCGCGGTCCGGGAAAACGGCGTTTCGGGAAGCTGGCCGTCAACCCTTCTGGCGATCTCAATTACGTTGACCCAAGCTGGCCCTAATGAAATCGTGATTCATGCGAGCGATCACCTCTAGCTTTATTTCTTTCGGACACACCGCTTCACACTCGCCGATGTTCGTGCAGCTTCCAAATTGCTCCGCGTTGAATTGCCGCACCATGCTGAGCGCCCGTTGATGACGCTCCGGCTGCCCCTGCGGCAGCAAGCCCAAGTGAGCGATCTTGGCGCCCGTGAACAATGCCGCCGAGGCATTCGGACAGGCTGCCACACATGCTCCGCAACCGATGCATGCGGCCGCGTCCATGGCGCGATCCGAGGCGTCTTTGGGAACCAAAATCACGTTGCCATCGGGCGCGCTGCCGGTTGGAACACTGATGTAGCCACCGGCTTCGATGATGCGATCGAATGCGCTGCGATCCACCACCAGGTCCTTGATAATCGGAAACGCTTTGGCGCGCCAGGGCTCGATATACAATTCGTCACCGTCTTTAAAATGGCGCATGCTGAGCTGGCACACCGTTGTCGCTGCCTGAGGCCCATGCGCGATGCCATTGATCATGAATCCGCAGGAGCCACAGATGCCCTCGCGGCAATCGTGCTCGAAGGCGATGGGCTCCTCGCCCTTTAGCGTAAGCTCCTCGTTCACGACATCGAGCAGCTCCAGCGTCGACATGTCCGGATTCACATCGTTCGCTTCGTAGCGAACCATGCGCCCGGCGTCGGCCGGATTCTTCTGGCGCCAGACATGCAGGATCAGTTTCACTTGTAGCTCCGCTGGCTGGGATGGACGTATTCGAACGTCAGCGGCTCTTTGTGCAACACCGGCGCCTGATCCGGGCCATTATATTCCCACGCGGCAACGTAGCTGAACTGTTCGTCGTTGCGCTGCGCTTCGCCGTCCGCCGTCTGATACTCCTCGCGGAAATGGCCGCCGCAGGATTCATTGCGATGGAGCGCATCCAGGCACATCAATTCTCCCAACTCAAAGAAATCCGCCACGCGGCCGGCCTTCTCGAGTGACTGATTCAAATCGTCCGCGCTACCCACAATCTTCACGTCTTTCCAGTATTCCTCCCGCAGCTCGCGAATCTGCGCGATTGCGGTCTTCAGGCTCTCCGCTGAGCGCGACATTCCGCAATCGTCCCACATGATCTTTCCCAGCCGCCGGTGGAACCAATCTACGGTCCGGTGTCCCTGAATAGCTAACAAGCGCGCGGTCAGCTCCGCCACGGCTGCCTCGGCGCGCGCGAATTCCGGATGCTTCCCGTCAATTTTTTCCAGCTTAGTTCTGGCGATGTAATCGCCCACGGTGTAGGGCAAAACAAAATAGCCGTCCGAGAGCCCCTGCATCAGGGCGCTGGCGCCCAGGCGATTGGCGCCATGATCGGAGAAATTCGCTTCCCCCGTCACGAACAACCCGGGGATGGTGCTCATCAGGTAATAATCCACCCACAGCCCGCCCATGGCATAGTGTATAGCGGGATAAATCCGCATCGGAACTTTGTAGGGATCCTCGTCGGTGATGCGCTGGTACATTTCGAACAGGTTGCCATAGCGCTCGCGAATCACTTCCAAGCCGCACTGACGAATGGCGTCCGAGAAATCCAGATAGACGCCCAGGCCCGTTTCGCCTACTCCGCGCCCTTCATCACAAACCGCTTTCGCATTGCGGGATGCCACGTCGCGAGGCACCAGATTGCCGAAGCTGGGATAACGGCGCTCCAGGTAATAATCGCGCTCGTCTTCCGGAATTTGGTTCGGTGGACGTTTGTCGCCCGCTTTCTTCGGCACCCAGATGCGTCCGTCATTCCGCAGCGATTCGCTCATCAAGGTCAGCTTCGATTGATAATCGCCCGACACCGGAATGCAGGTGGGATGGATTTGCGTGAAGCAGGGGTTAGCGAACGCCGCGCCATGCTTGTACGCGCGCCAGATGGCGGTGCAGTTCGATCCTTTCGCATTGGTGGAAAGAAAGTAGACGTTGCCGTAACCTCCGGTAGCCAGAACCACGGCATCCGCTGCGTGCGATTCTATGTGGCCCGTCACCAGATTGCGCGTCACAATGCCACGCGCTTGTCCATCCACCACCACCAGATCCAGCATTTCCGTGCGCGGGAACATCTTGACGCGTCCGGAATCCACTTGCCGCTCTAGCGCTTGATAGGCACCTAGCAGCAATTGTTGGCCAGTCTGGCCGCGCGCATAGAAGGTCCGCGAAACCTGCGCGCCGCCGAAGCTCCGGTTGGCCAGCGTGCCTCCATATTCGCGAGCGAACGGTACACCCTGCGCCACGCACTGATCGATAATATCCACGCTGATTTGCGCCAGACGATAGACATTCGGTTCGCGCGAGCGGAAATCGCCGCCCTTCAGCGTGTCGTAGAACAGCCGGAACACGCTGTCGCCGTCGCCGTGATAATTCTTGGCGGCATTGATGCCGCCCTGCGCGGCGATGCTGTGCGCGCGGCGCGGAGAATCCTGAAAGCAAAAACATTTGACGTTGTAGCCCAGCTCGCCCAACGTGGCCGCGGCCGAAGCACCGGCCAAACCCGATCCCACCACAATGATGGTATGTTTACGCTTGTTGGCCGGATTGACCAGCTTCATTTCGAAGCGTGCCTGATCCCACAGCTTCTCGATGGCGCCGCTCGGGGCTCTGGAATCCAGCAGCATCTATTTCACCAATCCCGTCATCACCGAAACCGGGATGGAGATGTTGCCCGCGGCGATCAGAATTGCAACCACGGCCGCACTTCGTTTCAACGCCCGGGTGTAGCGCGCCGGATGGACGCCCAGCGATTGAAACATGCTCCACAATCCGTGATAAAGATGCAGGCAGAGCAGCAGCATGGCCAATATGTAGAAAGTCGATACCAACGGGAGCTGAAAGCTAGCCACCACGTTCGCGTAGACGTTGCCTTCCTGGAACGCCGGATTCACAGTTCCGAACGTGAAATCCAACAAGTGGTAAATCACGAAGGCCAAGATAATAGGGCCGCTCCAGTACATAGTACGCGACGCATATGAGGATCCGGCCGCCTTCTTTTTGATGTAGCCCGTCGGACGCGCGGCATTGTTTCGAATCGCAAGCTGAATGGACGACCAAATGTGAAGCACCACCATAGTAAGCAGGGTTATGCGGGCGCCCCACAGCAGTCCAGGCATGGAATGCAGCAGCCGCGAATAATCGTTCAGCTTCTCCGGACCTTCGTAGATTTGCAGGTTGCCGGCGAGGTGGCCTAAGACGAATAGGAACAGGATGCAGCCGCTCACGGCCATCACTGCCTTCTTGCCTACAGTGGAAGTATAGAATCGCTGAGAGCGCCGATTCGGAAGGCCGACCGAAGCCGCGCTCATCGTTTTCCCCGGATCATTTTTGTGGCTACTTTCAGAATACTACCCGGTCATTGCCTTCGGCGCTTCACAAACCGGAACACCAGATACGCCACGATCAGGACAATCACCACCAGCGAACCGAGTTTCAAGTTCTTCTCCACCAACTCGAGAATCTGCTTGAAATGTTCGCCGAAGTGATAGCCGATGAATAAAAAAGTGCTGACCCACAGCAGCGCGCCGCAATAAGCGTACAGCGCGAAGCCCCGATACTCCAGCTTCGAAGTGCCCGCGACGATGGCCGTGAAATGGCGGAAACCGGGAACGAAGTAACCCACGATGAGCGCCCAATGGCCCATGCGGTTAAACCAATCGTGCACGCGCGCGATTTGTTCGTCCTTGATATGCAGGAATCGGCCGAGGCGCGAATGCAGAAACTTCCATCCCACGGTCCGCCCGATGATGTAGCTGCAGGTGATGCCGGAAGCGCTGCCGGCGAGCGCACTGGCCGCGGTGGGGATTAAGCGCAGGTGCCCTTGAAATACCAGGAACCCGCAACTCGCCAGCAGAAACTCATCCGGCACAGGCAGGCCGACGATGCCGAGCATCAACAGTGAGAAGATCGCGAAATAGCCGTAGGTCGCGACCCAGTGAAGGACAGTTGTTTCCAACTAGCAGGATAGCGGAACTGGGGGACTGGGGGGTGGTAACGGACCTTGGGGTCTCCAAGCGTAGCCCCTGCAACGCGCTAGAATAGCGACCGATGCAGCAGATCGGCTTACCAGAATTGGTTCTTTTGGGTACAGTAGCAGCTCTGTTGCTTTGGGGAAGCAAAATCCCCGTGGCGGCTCTGAAATTGAGAGAGGCTCTCGACAATTTTCGTGGAGGGCCGGGTTCTCCTTCCCATCCGATACCTGCTAACGATTCTCGCCTCTTGAATCGCAAGCGTGATACTTCGGACAAGAAGCACAATTCATCTCCCCGCTAGGACACCACTACCGGGGACTCGGGGCAGCAGCGCCCAGCGGCCTAGCCGACCGATTTCTTTTGTTCCCGCACGGCCGGCGTCTTACCCGGAACTACGGAAAAGAATTCGATGAAGCGTTTCTTGCCGTCGCCCCCGCCCGAATTCGGTTTGGTTTCGAGCATCGATTGCGCCAGCGAGTTGAATTGTTTGCCCAGATCGCTGCCTGTCTCCACCCAGCGGCCGTCCGTCACTGCGCGCTGCACGCCATGATAGTCGTTCGGGAAAGTCATGTGAACCGGCAGCCCCAGCAATTGTTCAATCTGCTGCGGAGTAATCAGAGGACGTTTCTGAGAACGGTTCAACAGCACTGCCACGCGGTCTCCCAAGTCAAGCTGCTTGAGATAAACGTACTTCTCTCGCGCCAGATGCAAGGAGGGAATCTCGGGCGTGCAAACAAGGAAAATCTTCTTTGACTCCTGCATGATTTCGAGTGAGTATTTTTCCAGGTTTCCGGACAGATCGAAGCACAGAACCGCGTAGTTGCGGCGCATGAATTCCATTAGGTGACGGATCTGCGTCGGCTCAATGCGGAAATCCGGATTCAGCTTGCCGGCGTGTAATACGTCCAACCGGTCGATGCTGGTCACCATCGAGGGCCACATGCTTTCGTCCATATCGAGCGAATGTTCGGCCGCGTCCGTCACGCAATACGAATTGTCGAGCTTCAGCATGAAGCGCACCATGCCGGAGTTCAAGTCGAAATCCGAAAGAAGGACGTTCGCGTTCGGCATCTTCGACATCGCTACGCTGACGTTCAGTGCAATGGTGGAAGTTCCCACACCCGCCTTGGAAGGAAGGAAAGAGAACACCTGGTCGGTGGCGCCAATCTCCGGCGGCCGCTTGTCCAACGCGTCCTTGATGCGGATCAGACCGTCGGTGAGACTCTGGCGATCGAAGGGCAATGACGCGAACTCGCGGATTCCGGCGCGCATCACCTCCAACAGAATCTGTGGATCGCAGAACCGGCTGACGGCCACTAGTTGAACGCCGGGCGTGTTCTTTTCGACTTCTTTCGCGATCTCCAGCGCCTTGGTAGTGTTTTCGGTGCTGACGAAAATCACTTGGGGAGCGTGTGCCCGCAAAAAGCGCACCAGCTCAAGCGCGTTCGGATAACGATCGAGACTACGAATCACACCGACGATTCCCATCTCGTTTAACAGCGATTCCAGTCGCTCGCCCAGGTCGACGTCAGGACAGATGATTATGCCACGTAACATCCCACACTCCTGAATCTACACTAAGGGTAATGGACGGTATGAACAATTGGCCCTTGGTACTAGTTATGGCTGTATTGAGACCTTAGTACATGCCCGGACCGGAGGTCCGGAATAAGGGAATCGCCTGAGTAGAGGAAGGGCGCCTTTATCCTCTATATATATCGTCCCCTCGCTCACGCCCGGGGCTATCCTGCAAATTGTAGCCCCGCGCGTCAGCAAGGGAACTCATCGCTCTACATCACCGACGCGGCCCGCAACGGAAAATCCTGCACCGCCAGCGACCCCAGCAGATGTTCGTGAATTCCCTGCTCCAGCATGTAATACTTCTTGCCGTCATCTTCCGTAACCACCGCCAGTTTCTTGGCGGCCAGCACCAGGCAAAGCTGTTGTTCGCCAGGAGTGAGCATGGTCACATCCACGCGTGCCATGCCGCGCGGACCCGGCGCCAGCTTGCGCAGGAAATCGCGCGTGAAAATTTGCAGGTCGATGCCCTCCAGCGCCGCGCCTCCCGAAACCCAGCGTTGCTCTTCGGCTCCAAAGAAAAAAGGACCGGATGCGAACGCCAACAGGAACACCACCAGATCAATGAATGCAGCCAGAGCCAGCGCGAATCCGTGACGTGATGTGGGCGCCGTGAAAAGTTCCTGGAAAGCCACCAGCAGATCCTCTTGCCCCGAAACGGTGCGATCCACAAAATCACCATAAACTGGAGCCGCGGGTTTTTGAAGACGGCCGGAGTGCAGCGCCTGCTCAATCTGGCTCCAAGGAACACGATCGTATACCTGCCGGTAGGCTTGCAACTGATTCTCGGTTGCGTCCAGCGGCTTGCTCTTCGCCAGGTAATCCGCAAGCTCGTGCGCGGATTGCTGCATCTCACCCAGCGATTGCCGCGCCAACTTAGTGTATCGATCAAACGCCGAATATCGGACGCCCTCACCCAAGCCTTCCTTGTAATCTGCGGCGTACGTTCGCGCCTCATCCGCCACCGCTGCACGCACCTGAGCCAGATATGGATCGGCATCCTGCGCTCGAGAGATATGGCCATGCGTTTTCTCAGCCTCGGTCATTTCTTCCAGTGCCAGAACGTGCTTTTGCTGTTCCCCAATCGCCGAAGTGAGCAAGGTTTGCGTCTGAGCGGCCGATGCGTTCACCGCATCGTAAAGCCTCCGTTCAATGGCGGCCGGTCTTTCTCGTGCGCTGAACCAGGTGTACAAACTCACGTACGAGAATGCCACCGACGCAATCGCCGTACTCACATAGACGGCGATCAGCAGCGGACGCCGTCCCATTTGCCGGCTGGATGAGCTGAACCCGATCAGCCATGCCACCAGAACCAGTGCAGTCTGAACTCCGATGGACGCTAGAGCCGAAAACCAAACCGAAAGATACAGCCGCATGCCTTCGAACGTTGTGTACCAGGAAACAATCGCGAGCAGGCAACTGGCCAAAAACAGAATCTTCACCATCGGCCGGCTCACGCTGGCCAGATCGGCGGGATTGGCAGAGGACACCAAAATCTCCTGCACAATGAAACGCGCAGCCAGCGTCCCCGGTTCCATCTTTCGTGAGAACGCGTGGGCCAGCGACATGCGCTGCCAGTCCCACCCTATTCAGCCCGCAAAGCCGTCACCGGATCGCTGCGCATTGCCCGCCGGGCTGGAATATAACTTGCTATAACAGCGATCAGTCCGAGTAACGCGGCTGCTCCCATCCAGGTGGACATATCGCTCGGACTGATTCCATAAAGCAGAGTGCGGATCACGCGCATCAGAGCGAAATGTCCAGCCAGTCCGATAGCAACTCCTGCCGCGGCTAGAACCATCGCCTGGCGCACAATCCACCGCATGATGTTTTCCGGCGTGGCGCCCATCGCAATCCGTATGCCTATCTCTTTGCTCCTGCGAGCCACCGAGTACGAGATCACGCCGTAGATTCCAACCGCTGCCAACACCAACGCAATCACGGCAAAGATGGCAGCCAGTAGCGAATTGAGACGCGCCTTTCCGTTCAGCGTATCGATCCATTCCTCGGTGGATTTGACGTTCGAAATGGGCTGGTGCCAAGGCGATTGCTGCAGCGCGGCGCGTATGGCCGGCGCCAGGCTGGTGGGATCGCCATCCGTTCTCACAAAAACGTAGACAGTCGGCCAGGTAGCCTGTCCGTAGGGCACATAAATTTCCACCGAGTCCTGCGGCAGCTTGGTTAGGTACCGGATATCTCCCGCCACACCCACAATCTGGCGGGCAACGTCGGTATCGCCTTTCCCTAAGGTCGCCGTCAGCAGAGTTCGTCCTATCGGATTCTGCCCGGCGAAAAAGCGCCGTGCCAATGCGCTACTGATAATTGCAACCGGCGGAGCATCCTGCCGGTCGCGGCTTTCAAACGGGCGGCCTTGAACAATGGGAACACCCGATGCCTTGAAATAGCCGGCGTTGACCAGATTAAAGCTCGCTGATGGACGATTGGATGTATCCAGCGGAGCTGACCCCTCGGGAGTGAAATACAATCCAACCTGGCGGGAGCCTTCCACCGGAGGATTGATGGTTGCGCCCACCGCCTTTGCGCCTGGAATCTCCCCGATTCTCTCCAACAAATGGTCGAAATACGCGGCCATTTGCGTTGGGCTCTTCAACTCGGGACCGGTTAAAGATACGCGGAAGCTTAGTAGGTGCTGTGGGAAAAATCCACGACTTTCGTTCTGGAGCCAAAGCACGCTGCGCGCCATCAAGATCGCGCCGATTGCGAGCATCAGCGAGAGAGCAATCTCCGATACCACCAAGAGATTGCGCACATTGCGGCCACCCCGCGTGTTTATGGAGCCGCGGCCGCATTCCCGCAGCGCGATTTGGAAGTCACCGCCCAGCAACTGACGCGCCGGCAACAACCCGAAGAGCAGGCCTGTGACGAGGGTGACCGCCAAAGTAAAGACCAGCACCCTGGCGTCCAACCGGGCACCCTCCACGCGCGGTAATTGTCCCGCCGCAATGGTTACCAGCAAGCGTAGTCCTGCCCACGCCAGCCCCAACCCGGCCAAACTTCCAGCTAATGCCAGGATCATTGTTTCCGCGAGAAGCTGGCGCATCAACCTGAATCGGTTGGCACCCAACGCCGCGCGGATAGCCACTTCTTTGTATCGCGCCTCCGAGCGCGCCAGCAGTAGATTCGAGACGTTGGTGCACGCAATGAGAAGCACGAATCCGACGCCCACCAACAGCGCCGTCAAGGCCGGGCGGACCTTGCCCCCAACATAGTCCTGCAGCGGTCTCACCATCGCGCTCCAACCCTTGTTGTCATTGGGAAACAGCAACTCCAGCCGCTTGGAAACTACCTCCATCTCGCGATTCGCCTGTTCCATGCTGACTGAGGGTTTCAACCGGCCCACCACCGCCATTTTGTTAGCGTGTGCTTCGCCTTCCCGTTCGAAGATGAGCGGGGTCCACACTTGAATGTCCTGCTCAGCGAACTCGAAACCGCGGGGCAACACTCCAATCAGCGTGTAGGGTACGCCATTCAACTGTAAGGGCTGTCCGAGAACGCGGCGGTCGCTCCCCAACAGGCTTTGCCACAATCCATAACTCACCAGCAGCACATGGGGAGCGCCGATTCGCGCGTCCTCTTCGCGAAAACCTCGCCCCAGCACCGGCTGAGCCCCGAGTCCTGGCAAAAACCCCACGCTCACTCTTCCGCCCGGAGCTTGGACAATCTGGTCGCCCGCGCCGGCATTATAGAATTGCGGTATGAAGCCTTCCAGCCGCTCGAACGATCTGGCCTGCTTAATCCATTCCCGATAATTGATCCCAGCTACGCCGTTTTCCCGCCCGTCCGGTCTTTTCTGCCACACAAAGACCAGCCTCCCGGGATCGGGATACGGCAATGGACGCAGAATTACAGCATCAAATACGCTGAAGATTGCGGTATTGGCTCCGATGCCGAGCGCTAGCGTTAAAATAGCCGCCAGGCAAAAAGCAGGTTGTTTTGCCAAAGTCCGAAGAGTAACTCGCACGTCCATCTTCAAAATGCTATCGCATTTCCGGGATGAATGGTTCTTCGGTTCATCCGTTCATCGGTTATCCGGTTAAACGGGACCGAACAACTGAATAACAGAATAACGGTTTTTACTCTTCTTCCTCTTCTTCGCCGGTCTTGGCGGCCTTGGCGGCGGCTATGATCTTCTCGGCCTGTAGGGCCGGGACGTAGTCGTAATGGTCGAACTCCATGTGAAACGAAGCGCGGCCCTGCGTCATCGAAATCAGATCGTTCTGGTAGTTGAGCATTTCAGACATCGGCACTTGGGCGCGGATAATCTGGGTGCTGCCTTTGGTGTCCATGCCCTGAATGCGGCCGCGCCGGCCGTTGAGATCGCCCATGAGATCGCCCGCATATTCCACGGGAGCCTGGATCTCGACGGTCATCACCGGCTCCAATATAGCCGGCTTGGCCTCCTGCATCGCGGCCTTGAAGGCTTTACGCGCGGCCAGCTTGAACGCCATTTCAGAGGAATCCACGTCATGATAAGAGCCGTCATAGACGGTAACTTTGAAATCCACCACCGGAAAACCTGCCAAAAATCCGTTAGCTGCCGCTTCCACGATTCCTTTTTCAACAGCGGGAATAAAATTGCGTGGAATGGCCCCGCCAAACACCTCGTTGGCAAATTCGAATTTCCCGCCCCTCGGCAGCGGCTCAATGCGGATCCAACAGTCGCCGAACTGGCCATGACCTCCGGTTTGCTTCTTGTGACGGCCTTGCACGTCCGCCTTGCCTCGGACAGTTTCGCGATAAGGAATCTTGGGCGCTTTCAGCTCCACATCCACGCCGTAGCGTTTCTTCAACCGGCTGACAATCACTTCTACGTGCTGCTGGCCGCTGCCTGCCAGCAGGAATTCCTTGGTCTGCGGATCGCGATAAAACCGCAGTGACTGGTCTTCTTCCAGAATCCTCTGGATGCCGTTGCTCAAGCGATCCTCGTCCTGGCGGCTCTTGGCCAGAATTGCAAAGGCAATGGACGGTTCGGGCGATTGAACCGGCGGATAACTGATGAGCGAACTCTTGTCGTCCAACGTATCGCCGGTGAGCGACTCCTTCAGCTTCGCCACTGCTCCGATATCACCGGCGTGGATTTCATTCACCGGCTGAATGGTCTTGCCTGCCAGAACACCGATATGCGCCAGGCGTTCCGTGCCTCCCGTACGCGCGTTTACCAAGCCTGCATCATTCTTCACAACGCCGGAGATTACTTTGAAGTAAGTCAGGCGGCCAGCGAACGGGTCGGCTACAGTCTTGAACACATAGGCCGAAACTGGTTCACTATCCTTCAGCGCCCGCTTCACTTCCTGGCCGTTCACGGTCCCGGCTAGAGGTTCGTGCTCGGTTGGCGCCGGGAAATCTTCCACCATGAAGTTCAGCAAAAGATCCGTGCCGATATTGTGAAGTCCCGAACCGCACAGCACCGGATAGATCCGGCGCTCTCGAATGGCCTGCTGAAGGCCGGCCTGGATGTGTTCGGCCGGAAGCGTGCCCTTTTCGAAAAATTCCTCCATCAAGGCGTCGTTGCCTTCCGCCACCATCTCGATCAGCGCCTCATGGGCCTTCTGCGCGGCATCGGCCAAGCCGGATGGGATCTCGCCTTCCTTGCCTTTCCCATCGCCGTCGCTCGAATAAGTGTACGCCTTCATGTTGACCAGGTCGACGATGCCTTTGAAATCCTTCTCGGAGCCGATGGGTAGCTGGATGGGAACCGCCAGGCGCCCGAATTTTCCCTGGACGCTCCCGAGCGTGCGCTCGAAGTCGGAGCGTTCACGATCCAGCTTGTTGATCAGGATGGCGCGCGGCAGCTCGAACTCGTCGGCGAAGCTCCAGACCTTCTCAGTCTGCACTTCAACGCCGGCCACTCCATCCACCACCACCAACGCGCAATCGGCCGCCCGCATAGCGGCCCGGGTGTCGTTGATAAAGATATTGAAACCGGGCGTGTCGATGAGATTGATCTTCTTCTTCGACCACTCGGCGAATGCCAAGGCGGTCGAGATAGTCAGCTTGCGCTGGATCTCGTCGTCGTCGAAATCCGTAATGGTTGTTCCCTCGTCGACGCGAGTCAATCTATTGGTGGCGCCCGCCGTAAAAAGGAATCCAGCGGCCAGCGAGGTTTTTCCCGAATGTCCGTGACCAATCAACGCCACGTTTCGGACGTCCGTTCCTTCGTATACTTTCACTGTGTTTTTACTCCAGGTGGGGTATCAAGAAGGGATGTTATCACAATAGAGGGTAGGCCGCAGGCGTGAGCAAGCGTACCACGCCACGTTTTCAATATAATGAATCGCCATGCTAGGAACGGCGCGACTTCTGTGCTTACTGGCGCTCCTCGTCACGCTCCTGGCGCAGAATCAAGAGCCGGTTCTGCGGATCACCGTCAATCTGGTCCAGGTGGACGCCGTGGTCACCGATTCGAGCGGCCATCAAGTCACGAATTTAAGCGCCGGCGATTTCGAAGTATTGGAAGACGGACGCCCGCAGAAAGTTACAGCCTGTAGCTATGTGAAAATCGCCGATGTTCCCACGCATAGCGTAAAGGCGCGCTCAGCGGCGCGCGAACCGGTCCCTTCGGAACCTCCGGCCATCCACGTCAAACAGGTCGAGGTGCGTAGAACCGTGGTTCTGCTGGTGGACGATCTGGGCTTGTCATTCCAGAGCACCGCGCGAGTACGCCGTGCACTTCATAAATTCGTCGATCAGCAAATGCAACCGGGCGATTTAGTTGCCGTCATCCGCACCCGCGGCGGCATGGGCGCGCTGGAACAGTTTACCGCCGACAAACGCATCCTGCACTCAGCCATCGATCACGTGCAGTGGTTCGTTACCGGTGGCCGCACCTCCACGTTTGAGCCGATCGGAAACGATTACAGTTCCAACGCCTCCACTATGACCATGGTCCGAGGCGGCGTGCGGCAAACGAATACCACGGGGCCTCCGCAGGGCGGCGGGAATTACAAGGGGCCTACTTTCGCTGCAGGTACGCTAGGTAGCCTCAACTTCGTGATCCGCGCCTTGCGCGACATGCCGGGACGCAAGGCAGTGATCCTGTTTTCGGACGGCATTCCAGCCTTGACGGGTAGCCTGAAAGGAGCATTGATGCAGGAGGGGCTGCATCAACTCGCTGACCTGGCGAACCGTTCTGCGGTAGTGCTTTACACCGTGGATGCCCGTGGCTTGCAAATCTTCGGCCTCACTGCAGCGGACGATACCAATCCGAAGGGAGAATCCCTGACCGCCACGGAGCTCGCCGGCGTGGCGCCAAGACGTGAGCGCGAATATCTCGCTTCCGAGGACGGCCTGGAATACCTCGCGCGCGAAACCGGCGGCTTCTTCATGCACAACGGCAACGGTCTGGATGCCGGCATCGTCCACGCGCTCGAAGACATGAGCGGTTATTACCTCATCGGTTACAAGCCTTCCGAATCCAGCTTTGAACTGGAAAGCGGTGAGCGGCGCTTCCACAGGATTCGGGTGTTGGTGAAACCAGCGGGCCTGAGCGTCCGTTCGCGCACCGGATATATCGGGATTCCAGATGAAGAAGGGCGGCCAGTTAACCAGAAGCCCGCCGGACAACTCAGCGCGGCGCTGAATTCGCCATTTGATTCAGCCGGCCTCAATGTGCGCCTTACGTGCCTGTACTCAGAAGAACCGAAATCGAGCGCCGCCATCCGGATGCTTTTGGATGTAGATGCCGGGGATCTTACTTACTCCGATCAGCCGGACGGCACCCGCACCGTGGCCGTGGATGTCGCGGCCTTCGCACTCGGCGAGGGCCGTGCGATTGCTGGTTCGAATGATCGGGCGTATCGCATTCGTCTATCGCCCGAAGAATATCAGGCGGCATCGAGCGGCGGCCTGGTTTTTAAGCTGAACGTGAAGCTCGCGAAACCCGGCGCCTATCAAATGCGGGTTGCGGTGCGTGACGCGGCATCCGGAAGAATCGGATCCGCCAGCCAGTTCGTGGAAGTGCCGGATTTCCAGAAACGCCGATTGGCGCTATCCGGGATCATCATGAATGGCCCACAAGTAGAGGACACCAGCCGAGGCTGGGATGCTTCCAACAAAGATTACGGCATCGCCACGCCCGGCACGGCCGCCATGCGCGTATTTCATCCGGGAGACCCTGTGAGTTTCGCTTATGTGATTTTCGATGCGCGGCCGGAGGCGAAGACGGGACATCCCAAAGTGGAAACTCAGTTCAGCTTGTATCGCGATGGCCGGCGAATCTACAGCAGCCCGATAACTCCAGGGAACGCGAAGCAGACGGACGCTACACACTTGGTGGCCACCGGGACCTTGTTGCTGGAATCGTCGCTCGAACCCGGCGAGTATATGTTTCAAGCGATCGTGCGCGATGCACGAGCACCTCACAAATATCAGATGGCTTGGCAGTGGACTGACCTGCAGCTGGTGAAGTAGCGTGGATGAATGAGTGGATTGACAGTTTGGTTCACCGGGCTGAGCTCGTCCGGGAAGACCACCATTAGCCAAGCCGTCCAGGAAAAACTCCTTCACGCCGGCCATAAAGTGGAATGGTTGGATGGCGACGCGGTGCGCCAACACATTAGCAAGGGACTCGGCTACAGCAAGGAGGACCGCGATGAGAACATCCGCCGCATCGGTTACGTGGCAGAGCTGCTGACTCGCAACGGCGTGATTGTGCTGGTTTCAGCTATTTCGCCCTATCGGGCAGTGCGGGATGAAATGCGGGCGCGGATCGGTAAGTTTCTGGAAGTTTACGTTGAGGCTCCCTTGGAGGTCTGCCAGCAGCGCGATATTAACGGCGTTTACCGCCGCGCGCTGGCAGGCGAAATTCACCATGTTACCGGCATGGATGATCCTTACGAGCCGCCACTTTCTCCCGACGTCGTGTGCCACACGGCACGCGAAACGCGCGAGGAAAGTGTCGCGAAGGTGATGGACCGCGTGGAAAGTTACAATAGGACTCAATGAAAGCCCGAGTCTACGTCTCCATGAAACCGACGGTCCTCGACCCGCAAGGCCAGACCATCCGCTCCGCCCTAGCCGGCCTGGGCCACACCTCCATCGCGGCGGTGCGGCAGGGCAAGTATTTCGAGATCACGCTAGCACCCGGGACCGATCGCGAAAAGGCGGGCGCGGAAATTGAGCAAATCGCCCACGATGTCCTGGCGAACCCGGTGATCGAAGAGTACCGCGTGGAATTCGTGGACTAGCTGCTACTTCTGGTCCCTCCATTTTGGAAACAACAAAGCCTGCACATCCGGCTTTTCCAGATCCTGCTTCACAATCACGCGGGCTTTCAAATCCATCTGGGGTGGAGGGGTCTGGCCGTTCAACTTCATCACCAGGCTATGCACTGCTTCGTATCCGATGCGGTACGGATCCTGAACCAGCATCACATTGATGGTCCCTTCCTTCAACGCGGCCACGTGCTCATCACTGAAATCGAAGGTCACGAGCTTGATCTTTCCGGACAATCCGCGCGCTTTAATGGCCTGCATCGCACCAAGCGAATTGGCTTCCGCTGAAGCGAACAATCCATCCAGATCGGGATGCGCGGTGAGTATGTTTTCGGCAGCGTCGCGCGATTTGGCGCGATCCGCCATGCCATAACGCCGATCCACGATCTGGATGGCCGGAAATTCCTTGGCCATGGCCGCCTCAAACGCGCGCTCGCGGTCGCCGGTGGACATGCCACCCGGCTTATGCATTAGCTCCGCCACTTTTCCCTTGCCATTCACCAACTCCGCCAGCTTGCGCGCCGCAATCACGCCCGCGCCGTCGTTATCCGTCGCGACGAATGTCACATAACCCGTCAGATCCAGGCCGGAGTCATACACAGTTACCGGAATCCCGGCGTCCATTGCGCGCTTCACGGGTCGAACCAGCGCGGCATGGTCGGTAGCCGAAATCGCCAGCGCATCCACGTGTTGCGCGACCATGGAATCCACGATTTCGATCTGGCGCGAGAATTCCGTTTCTTCCCGCGGTCCGTTCCAGAGGATATCCACGCCGAAATCTCGCGCGGCATCCAGTGCCCCGGCGTGAATCGACATAAAGAACAGGTGCGACGTAGCCTTGGGTACCACGCCAATCAGTTTCTTGGTTCGTTTCTGGCAGGCTGGTAACAGGACGAGCAGCAGAATGATCCCGAGTCGCAGCTTGGATTGCATGGCTCAGGCACAGTATACTCTCCGAATGAAGACGAATCAGCAGTGGTTGATCGCGGCGCGCCCGCACGGAGAAGTAAAGGAATCGGACTTCCGGTGGAACGAGGCCACGGTCGCCGATCTGGCTGATGGTCAGGTTCTGATCCGCACGGTCTATATTTCGCTCGATCCCACCAATCGCATCTGGATGAACGAGGCTGAATCCTATTTGCCGGCGCTCCCGCTTGGCCACGTGATGCGCGGCGGCGGGATCGGAGTAGTGGAGGAATCGCGCAATCCGGGCTTCTCGAAAGGCGACATCGTGCAAGGGCTGTTCGGCTGGCAGCAGTATTCCATGTCGGACGGCGCCGGCCTCGCAAAACTTCCGAAAGGCCTACCCGTCCCGCTCACGGCGTTCTTCGGCCTGCTGGGCCACATCGGCCTGACAGCCTATTTCGGATTGCTGGACATCACGGATCCAAAGCCCGGCGAAACGCTGGTGGTTTCCACTGCCGCCGGTGCCGTGGGATCGCTAGTAGGCCAGATCGGAAGAATCAAAGGCTGCCACGTAGTAGGACTCACCGGAAGCGATGAAAAGTGCCACTGGATTAAGGACGAACTCGGCTTCGACGCAGCCATCAATTACAAAACCGAAAACGTGCCGGAAGCTTTGA
>Ga0116135_1000416_pt1 | contig 23624 bp, 18 predicted proteins | sample June2015DPH_20_1_FD_89738 | JGI IMG/M metagenome (GOLD analysis project Ga0116135, IMG submission 89738) | Peatland microbial communities from SPRUCE experiment site at the Marcell Experimental Forest, Minnesota, USA - June2015DPH_20_10 | ecosystem: Environmental > Terrestrial > Soil > Wetlands... | reverse complement strand
CCCCAACCCCGACCCCACCCTCGACCTCTCGAAATGCGCCTCCATTGGAAACACTCTCGTCTCATTGTATTGACACTAGACCTCACGGCTCCAATTGGCCGAAGTGCGGTCGCTCCGTACGATGCGATCTGGTCTTCTGAAGGAGAATGTGGCCCATGTCGACGCGCCGAACGCGACCACCGCGCACCCGCAAGTCCCGGAGCCGTGAGTCCGAAGCACCCGCGGTGGCCGTGGCGAGCATTCCGTCCTCCGTCCCACCGTCCGCCGAACCGGTCGAGCCCCGAGCCACCGAGGGCGATGAGCTCGCGGCCCTCGATGCCGGTTGGGACTGATTTTTCGCGATTATCCGAGGGGACTGGTACCCGCCGCCCATCGCGCCGGTGCTCACAGTCGGGGGCGACTCAGAGACCCGCGGTCGAGATCGCTCCCGTGTACACGGCCTCGAAGTCGCTTCCAAAGACCTGCGCGAACGCGCTGCTGATGGCATCCATCAGCGGGCTCCAGCCGTCGTTGCTGTCGCCGGTGATGTACCAGTCGCTGCCGTTGTCGGCGACCATGAGCCCGTATTGCTTCATGGCCGTGAGGATCACCAGGGCGGGCCCCGAGAAGCTCGACAGGTCGAAGCTCGCCTTCAGACGGACGCGCAAGCCCATAGGAGGCAACGACGTATCGCTGCTGCCGGCCGCGTGCGTGGCGGGGTGGATGTAGCCTTGTTGCGAGGTCGCGACCGTAAAGCGCATGGCGTGCTCGATGCTGCCCGCCTCGACTTCCGACAAGCGTACGAGTCCGGGCAAAACGGCTAGGCCGGCGGCATCGGCCGAGGTCCATCCGTCCGGGCGCAATGCGTCGGAGTCGAGCATGAACTTGGCTCCCGATCCGCAGCTCCAGCCGGGGCCGACATACGTGCTGCTCCAGGTCTCGTAGAGCGTGCAGGTGCCGACATCCAGAACGAGAACGTGCATGTCGCCGCCGGATCCCGAGCCTCCCTCGACGAGCGCGGTCGGGGGAAACGGATACGGGCCCGGATCGCTCTGATCGGCATACTGGAACGTCATGGGCACCGCGGCTTGCGTCGCGAGCACCGTCTGCCACGGAATGCCGTAGTGGTCGGTCGACCAGTCTCCCCAGTCGGCATGGATATGGGTGTTTAGGCCGATGGCGGCGATGTACGTCGCGGAGTTCGGGTGGACGGGATACGCCGACGCATCGTCGATACGCGTGTTCCACGCGTTGTCCGCTGGAAAGATCGAGCAGCCTGCGATTGTCGGGCCCGCGGCGCTCCCACCCTCGCTACCCACCGGGACGGACGCTTCGGGAACGCCGCCCTTCGATGCGCTGCCGCTTGCGGACGACGGGCTCTCGGTGCTCGATCCGCCGTTCGAACCCCCATCGAGCCCGGCTTGCGGTTCGCCCCCCGAACGATCCGCCCCGTTTCGTGGGCTGCCGCCGCACGCGCCCACGAACAGGCCCGCTCCGAAGCACCACGCCGCCGCCCCCATCCATCCCATGGACTTCCTTCTCTCCACCGCATGACGAGCGGCTCGGGCACGCGAAATGCCACTTCGAAGGGTACGGGCGAATCGATGCGATCGGAGGCCGAACGGGTCGATCGTCCGTCATTCGGCGGGGCATGTGCGGCTATGGTGAACCTGAGCGCTTCACGGACCACGCACGACGACACATGCGGTGATCCCGCCGATCCCAAGCATCAACTTCACGCCGACCGATCCGCTCAACGCACCGCCGTCGCTCGTGACGATGGCGGCGGGGGACCGCACGCGCTCGTGCAGCGCTTCGGCGCGGATGCCGGTCGGCAGCGCGGCCTTTCGCGCGAGTCCCATCAGAAGGGCGGTCAACTCCCACCCGCCCGAGTTGGCCATGCCATGACCGAGCTGGCCCTTGCGGGCCGTGATTCGCGTTCGCTCGCCGACGAACTCCTCGATGAGCGCGAGCTCGTTCAAATCGCCCGGAGTCCCCGTTGCGTGCAGATCGATGAGCGCCACGTCGCTCGGATCGATGTTCGCTTCCCGGTACGCCCGCGCAATGGCGCGCTTGGGACCGGTCTTCGAGGGCGTGATGATGTGCTCCGCGTCGGACGCCAAGGCGACGGCCTCGAGCCACCCACCGAGCGGTCGCAAGCCGCGCTCTGCGCAAAAGGCGGCGTCGCCGAGAATCCATACGCACGCGCCGCCCGAGACGTGCGTACCTCGGAGCGAGGTGAACGGCATGTTCACCTCGCCGATACCCGGCATCACCCGCGCGTCGTGAAAGGCCCCGACGAGGGTGGGATCGGGGCGCGGATCGGTCGTGCCCACGATCGCGAACCTCGCATCGCCGCGGACAATGGCCTCGCGCCCGCACTTGAGCGCTACGCCAAAGGTCGAGCAGGCACCGACCGGCGCCCACGCTTCTCCGTGGATGTCGAGCAACATCGTAACCTGGGCGGCGGGTGCGTTCTGGATGTTCCAGATGAGATTCGCGCTGACCGAAGTCCAGGGCGGCGGTGGGCACCCGACATCCTCGACCAGCGCGCGATGCGCACGCAGCCGCTTTCGGATCGCGTTCAGGTGCGCATTTTCTTGGTCCTCGTCGTTTGCAGCGAGCCTTTCGACCGCGGCAAACCGCTCCAAGAAAGCCCGGAGCGCCTCCGACCGGCTCGCCCAATGCGAGTCGAATGCGTCAAGAGCGTCCCTTCGTTCCTGACTGTCGATCGGAAACGATGCGGGATCCGCCGGAGGCGCTGCTCCGGACGTGGCGCGGCCGGCTTCGAAAAGACGGCGCGCTTCGCACCGCGCTGGTTGAGCCCAGAAGTGGTTCCAGGCCCGCTTCGCGCGCTCGAGAGCAGTCGCGGCGCGATAGGTCTCAGCCAGATCGCCGACGCCCGACCCGATGAAGACGACGCACCGCTCGTCGGCTTGGCGGATCAATCCCTCGAGCCTCGCGTCGCTCTGGAGGGCCTGGATCGTCGCGCCCACGGCAAACTGGACGTTGTCGCCCATTTTGGACCGCATCCGTGCGACGTACGAGTCTCCGCGACGTTCGCCGATCCACGGCGCGTAGTCGTCGAACGCGAAATCCGGGTCGCCCACGGCGAACAGACCGGGACCGAGCTCGAGCCGCTCGCTGGGCGAGAGGGCCGAGCATCCCTTGGACAGCAGCTGCTCGAGAGCCATGACGTTTCGAGCACCGGGCGCGACCACGCCCCAGCCGTAGATGCCCACGCGCCGCGGGTTCGGAGACGGTTCCATGGCAGTTCGAAGAAACTACTGCCACTCCAACAAGCAGGAAAGACGCGGGTGCACGGCCATCAGCGCCGCGCGATCCGGCTCAATTCACCGGCGTCTGTTGCGTGTAGTCGAGGAAGTTGCCGGTCAGCATGAGCAGCGACAAGACCCTCCACGAGGACGCATAGTACTCGCCGCCCGCGAAGACGTGGTCGGGCGCGACGAGGCCGTACGCGTCGTTCAACAACGACGGGTACGACGACGAGCTCATGGCGCCGACGGCGGCAGGACCGACGAAGGGGTCCGACAGAGGCGCCCGTACGCCGGCGTCAGGGGCCGGCGTGCCCGGGTTGGGCGTGCCGTTGAGGTTGTAGCCGTCGACGATGTTGACGGCCCCGATGGTGCTGAAAAATGAGCTAATCTGCGCCAGATACGCCGCCGCGCGCGGCTCGCCGTTGAAGCACCAATCGAGACCGATGCGGAAGGGCGTTCGGCACGCGTCGTACTGGTAGTAAAAAGGCTCACCCGAAGCGGCGGTGCACGGCGCGCCGCTGCCGTCGTTGCACCACCCCGGCACGACCCCGTTGCTCTGGTTGCCGTTGGCGCTGTTCAACGAGTCCGAGAGGGTCGTATAGGATTGGTCGATGACACCCCACCAGCCATCGCAGTTCTTCGACTGGGCATAGCCGGCGTCGCTATCGCGCGGACAGCTATTGGGGTCCACCTGCGCGAAGACGCGATAGTAGGAGGGGGCAAAATAGGAAATGTTCTGATTGCCACTGGTTGCCCAGTTGCCGTCACCCGCTCGAACCCATGCGTAGTTGTATATCTCGGTACTCCATATTTTCTGGATCTGGGTGATGGCCAATTGCTTGTACGACTGCTGGAGCGTCCCCTGCCCGCCCCACTGTCGATCGGCTATGACCAACGCGAAAGCCATGTCCTCGTCGGCGTCGGTGGCTGCGCCGCTGCACGAGGGACCCGAACCACCATTCGGCGCCCAGTTCATCAGTCCGTTGCCATCGAGATTCTTCTGTTCGTAGAGCCACAAGTTGTCGAATAGACTCGCGTCGTCCATGTAGACGGCCAGCAGCATTCCGTAGCCGATGCCTTCGGAGACGGTGGAGTTGAGCGGCCGGCACCCGTCGACTCCGTCGGTCGAGGTGCGTTGCACGCGCGTATAGCCGTCCGCGTTGTCGGTCGTCACCAGATCGGCTTTCCACTTGGCGTAGGCCGCGACGACGGCGTCGTTCGAATAGGCGGACGGATACGAGCAGCCGCTCGCTTGGCGGTTCTGGGGAAACGGAAAATTCGTCCCCCCATCGGCCGGCGTCGGACCGCGCGACAGCGACTCGCCGCCCGCTTCTTGCTCCGACGATCCGGACCCGCCCTGCGCCGTGCTCGACGCGCTGCTCGACGAACTCGACGCTCCCTGGTTACTGGCTTCGCTCTGCGACATCGAGGGCACGTAGGTCGTGCCCTGCTGCCCACCGTCCGGCATCTCGGCCTCGCTGGGCTCGAGACGCTTGCAGCCGCTGCTCGCGACGAGGAGACAGGCGAAGACCAGCGTTCGATGTTCCGAAAAGCATGTTTGCATTTGCCAATGCACCGTTGAGGCTCGCGATCGGCGCGGCGGCCAAGGTTACTGCTCAGTCTTAGCACGCTTACGCGGCGCTTTGCGCCGTACTCGTCGCGTCCCGTGGACATCGGAGTACGCTGCGAGCAAACGTTTCCTGCCGCGCGGCAGGTCAATGCGGTCGAGTCGCGCTAAGTCGTTCGGCGACCCACGCGTTCGTCGGCCGCGACACCCGCCCATGTTCTCCCATCGATCCCACTTCGACTTGTCGCCCAACCGCATCGCCGGCGCGGTGTCCACCGCGCGGGCGTCGGGGCGTCCCCTGTTGGATCTGACGGAGTCGAACCCGACCCGGGCGAACCTGCGGTACGACCGGGCGACGATCGTCGCCGCCCTGGCCTGCCCCGACGCGTTGGTCTATGAACCGACCGCCTTTGGCCTTGCCGCCGCTCGGGAAGCCGTGGCGGACCACATTTCGGCGCAGGGTGCCCATGTCGATCCGTCCCGCGTCGTGCTGACGGCGAGCACGAGCGAAGCGTACGCATTCGCGTTCAAGATCCTGTGCGACCCGTCCGACGAAGTCCTCGTCCCCCAGCCCAGCTACCCTCTGTTCGATCACCTCGCCGCACTCGAGGCCGTGCGGGCCGTCCCTTACCGGCTCGGCTACGACGGAGCTTGGTACGTCGACCTCGCTTCGGTGCGCGCAGCGATATCGGCCCGCACGCGGGCGATCGTGTGCGTCAGCCCGAACAATCCGACGGGATCGTATCTGAGGCGCCACGAAATCGAGTTGCTGGCTTCCTCTTGTTTGCCGATTGTGAGCGACGAAGTCTTCGCCCGCTACCCGCTGCGCGACGATCCCAGTCGCGCCACGTCGGCCCTGAACGCCCCTGGCGCCCCGCTCATCCTTGCGCTCGGAGGACTTTCGAAGAGCGTCGGCCTGCCGCAAATGAAGCTCGCGTGGATGGCGCTCGCCGGCGACGACGCACGTGTGGGCGAGGCGCTCGAGCGGCTCGAGATCGTCGCCGACGCGTTTCTTTCCGTGGGAACAGCCGTGCAGCACACGACGGCCGCGCTGTTCGAGGCCGGCTCGATCACCGAGCGGGCGATCCGCGACCGCACGCGCCAAAACCTCGCTGGGCTGCAGGCCGCCGTCCGCGGATCTTCCGCGTCGCTGCTCGACGTCGAAGGGGGCTGGTACGCCGTCGTTCGCGTGCCGCGCACCCGTTCGGACGAGGCGTGGGCGCTCGCATTCCTCGAACAAGACGGAGTTCTCGTCCACCCGGGCCACTTCTTCGACTTCGAGATGGACGGGCACTTGATCGTGAGTCTCCTCACGCCGGAGGCGACTTTGAAGGACGGCTCGGCGCGGATTCTCGCCAGGCTCGCCCGCGAGGCTTGACGGCGCCGCGCACGTCACCGGTTTCGCGGCGCTCCCGCATCGCTTTTCGGCTGAGATACAGGACGATCGCCATGTTGAGCGCAAATAGAGCGAACCGGACGAGGTGCGGGTGGCGCACGAGCGCCACGATCTCGAACGGCAGCAGCGACCCGGTCGTGGCGACCACGAGCCACGGTCCCCACCATCGGCCGTGAAAGAGCGCCCAGCCCTCGACAAGGCTCGTGATTCCGTCCGCGGTGAGCGCCACGACGACCGTCCACAAACCTCGTCGCGTCGCCGCACGCAAGATCAAGCGGGCCAGCGCGAGGCTCCACGCGTGGGTGTTATGCCGCAATTGCCGCGCCAGACCGACCAGGTGCTCGCCGAGACCCATTCGCATGGCGATGACCATGCCGAGGGCCAACACCAGCCAGAGTCCGCCCTTGACGAATTTGTAGGCGATGATGAGAACGAGCGCGCGCTCGCGTTGCATGCCGGCGATTGTAGACTCGTCGGGATGCTTTCGCGGCGCGCGCTGATCGCGGTCGCGCTCGGCTACGGAGCCGCGTGCGCGCCGCCGGCCTCGTCGAGCTCGCCACCGACCATCGCGGGTCATCCGATCCGCGTCGACGCCGAACGCAAATTGCTTGCCTGGACGGGGCAACCAGGGGTCCGGCCCGGGGCGCAGGCGAGCCCTGCGGTCGACGCCCCGTACGCCCGGGTGGCGCAGCTCGCGTGGCAAACGCTCGAGACGAGGTTTGTGCCGCACGACACCGGAATGCCGATCTGGCTCGCGTACTCGCGATTCGACCCGGATACGTTCGACGGCGTCGCATGGCCCCACAACCCCGCCGGGTTCTACGCGATGCTCACGGAATCGGCCGTGCTGTGGCACGCGTTCAGCGGCGACGACGCGGCGGTCGATGCCGCCAGAACGGCCCTCGACTACCAGATGGCCCACGGAACGACGCCCGCGGACTGGGACTGGGCTCGGGTTCCTTACGCGAGCGCGGGCGCGGGAGATCCCGACTACCAGGGCGCCGACGACACGTGGTGCGACTACTGCGGTCGGGGCGATGGCATCGGGGTCATCGAGCCCGACAAGGTCGGTGAACTCGGCTTCGCGTACGTGCAGATGTTCGAGCTGACGGGCGAAGCGCAATACGGAGGCGCCGCGATCGCATGCGCCAACGCTCTCGCAAAGCACGTGAGGCCCGGCGACGATCGGGTCTCTCCGTGGCCCTTTCGCGTGTACGCGCTGACGGGGATCGCACGCGAACAATATTCGTCCAACGTCATCGGCGCCATCATGCTCTTCGACGAGCTCGACCGCCTGTCGCTCGGCGATGTGGCTTCGTACGCCCGCGCGCGGGCCCTGGCATTCGATTGGCTGATGCGCGTTCCGATGCACAACGACGCGTGGAGCGGATACTTCGAGGACATCGAGATTCAACCCGATTCCACGAAGAATCCGAATCAGTATTCGGCCCTGCAGACCGCGCGCTGGCTGTTGGCTCACCCGGAAGCCGACTCGGAATGGCGCGACCACGTCGCTCATCTGCTGGCCTGGGCGGTTCAGCTCTTCGGCGCGGACACCGCGACGGAGCGCGGCGCCCAATGGGGCGCCACCGTGATGAGCGAGCAGGCGGCCGACATGGCGAAAATGGGCAGTCACACAGCGCGACTCGGAGCGACCCTTTCGCTTTGGTCCGAGGCGACCGGCGATCGCGCCGCGCGCGATCGCGCCGCACGATCGCTCAATTGGGCCACGTACATGTGCGGGGAAGACGGTGTCGTTGCCGTGGGCGAGGACAAAAACGAAGGCTTTTGGTTCAGCGACGGTTACGGCGATTATATCCGACACTTTCTCGTAGCCATGGCCGCGGTGCCGGAATGGGCGCCGACGCTCGAAAACCATATCCTGCGATCCACGTCGATCGTGACGCAGGTCGCCTACGAAACGTCGGGGGTGTCGTGGAGCACGTTCGACGCCGACTCGACCGAAACGCTCGGACTTTCGGGGACACCGCACGACGTGCGGGTCCAAGACGTCGCGCTCGAGGAGCGTCCAGGCCTCGACGACCAGGGCTACGAACTGCGTCGACTCACCTCCGGCGGCGTCCTTCTGAGGGTACGCCACCGCTCCCCGGGTGCGGTCACCGTGGCGATGCATGGCGATTGACGCGCGGGGCTACGCGCGCCAAAAGGCCAGCCTATGGTCCCGCGCCAACCCGGCCGCGTCGCGCTCGTCGTCGAGGGAGGCGCCATGCGGGGAATTTTCGCCGCAGGCGTGCTCGACGTATTCCTCGAACAAGACTTTTGTCCGTTCGATCTCGCGCTCGGTGTTTCGGTCGGCGCATCGAACATGCTTTCGTATCTCGCGGGACAGCACGGCCGCACGCGCCGGTGCTTTCTCGATCAAATGTCGCGCCCGGAGTTCATCGACCCGTGGCGTCTGCTCCGAGGCGGACACGCCATGGACCTCGACTGGCTGTGGGACTCCATCGAGCGCGAGGACCCGCTCGACCGAGCCGCCGCGGCGGCGAGCGGGGTCGAGTACGCGCTCGTGGCCACGTGCGCGCGAACGGGGCGACCGAGGTACCTGTCGCCCAACGCCGACGACATGCTCGTTGCGATCAAAGCCTCGTGCGCTCTGCCGGTACTCTACCGAAAGACGGTTGAATTCGGCGGCGATCACTTCGTCGACGGCGGCATGAGCGACCCGCTTCCGGTTCGCGAAGCCTACCGGCGGGGGGCGCGCACGATCGTAGTCATCCGATCGCGAGCCACGCACTTCGTCAAGAAGACGAGAATCGCCAACCACGTCAGCGCCTGGGTGATGCGTCGGCACCCTGGAATCGCCCGGGCGTGTCGCTCGGCCGCACGAGCCTACGTCGAGGGTGCGGCGTTCTTGGCGGCGCCGCCGGCCGATTGCACGGTCATTCACGTGGCGCCCCACGCCCGGTTGGCCACCAGCAGGACGTCGCGCGATCGCAGCGCACTCGAGCGCGACTACGCCCTCGGCCGCGCCCTCGCTCGCGGCGCCATCGATCGCTTCGACCGCCCGATCGGCGCCCGATCGGCCTCTCAGCGACGTGCCGCGGACAACGCCACGGCGTAGGCCACGGCGGCGACGATCCAGATCGCTGCCCGTAGGCGCATGCGCTGCTGCCAACCCCACCACGGCGCGAGCGGGACGACGAACAGCGCGACGATCGCGCGCCAGCGCGGCCGGCGCCGCGTGAGGCCGATGATCAAGGTCACGTGAACGGTGACGAGCGCGGCGAAGGCCACGACCAACGCAACGACAACGAACAGGTCCTGGGTCACGGCATGGGTCCAAAAAAAACGCCTGTCTCCGTCGACGGCAATCCCCCGGCGACCGCCGCTCTCGTCTACGCGTCGATTGCGCTTGCGCCCCGTCGGCGTGACGATGGCAGCGCATGAAGCTTTACACGAAGACCGGCGACGACGGGACGACGGGACTGTTCGGTGGCGTGCGCGTGCGCAAGGCGAGCGCGCGCGTCGACGCGTACGGAACCGTCGACGAGACGAACGCGGCGATCGGGATGGTTCGCGCTCTCGGCCCCGATCCCGCTATCGACGAGGTCCTCGTGCGCGCTCAGGCCGACTTGTTCGCCGTCGGCGCCGAGTTGGCCTGCGCGCCCGGGCGCGAAGCGAAGCTCACCATCACGCTTGTCGGCAGCACCGACATCGACCGGCTCGAACGGGCCATCGACGAGGCGGACGCCGCATGCCCTCCGATCACCGTCTTTGTCTTGCCGGGCGGAAGCCCCACGGCGGCGGCCCTGCACCTGGCGCGCACGGTGTGCCGACGTGCCGAGCGCGCGGTGCTGGCGATGAACGATGGCGCGCCGCGTCACGAGATCGTGGTCTACTTGAATCGTCTGAGCGACCTTCTGTTTGCCTTGGCGCGATGGGCCAACGTCAAAGCCGGCGTGGCGGACGTTCCGTGGCATCCCCGACACTAGCGAACGCCGAGAGAGGCGGGAAAGCCGCAGAACGCCGACGGGAGGCAGCCTGTTCGGTATTTTAGGCCTCCAGGCGAAGCGACAGGAGCATGTCGCCGATCTCGGAGGCGAGAAGTCCCCGGTCGGCCCCCCCGTGAGCCTGCGACCACGCCTCTCCCGCAAGGGCGTGCAGCATGACCCCGGTGCACGCGGCCTCGAAGAGGGGCAATGAGCACGCGAGCGCGCCGATGATGCCCCCCAGCAGATCTCCGGCGCCCGCCGTGGCGAGCGCCGGACAGGCGACCGGCGTCACGGCAAGGCGGGCGTCGGGCGACGCGATGACCGTGTGAGCTCCCTTCAGCACGACGACCGCCCCGGTCGCCGCGACCAGCTCGCGGGCTGCGCGGAACCGGTCTGAGTCCACCTGCGCAGCCGACCGGTCGAGCAGCCTTCCAAGCTCGCCGGGATGGGGCGTGAGGATCGCGTTCTTGGCCGCCATGAACGTCGTCGGTCGGCCTGCGAACATCGACAAGGCGTCGGCATCGACGACGATGGGCCCGCGCCACGTGGCCAGAACGTACTCGACCAGCAGGCGCGAGTCGTCATCCAGCCCGAGGCCCGGCCCTACGACCACCGCATCCTTGTCCTTCAAGATCGCGTCGAGACTCGCTCCGGTGTCGGCGCGGTCGATGCGCGCGGTCATCACCTCCAGCAAGCGAGACTCGATGGCCCGCGCCGACTCGGGCCACGTCGCAATGGTCGTCAGCCCGGCGCCGGCTCGCATGGCTCCGTGCGCGACGAGCTGCGGCGCCCCGACCTTGCCGGGCGATCCGGCGACGACGAGAACGTGCCCCGCCGCGTTCTTGTAGGTGCCGGGTGTTCTGCGCCCGTACCAGCGCGCGATGTCGCTCTTCTCCAGAAGCTGCGCCGAACTGCCGACGTGCCCCACGAGCGAAGCGGGCACTCCCAGACCGACGACGTGCACGCGCCCCGAAAGCCGCGAGCCATTGGGGGTGAGCAGTCCAAGCTTATGGTGCGCGAATGTCGCAGTGACCTGCGCTTCGACGGCTGCGCCCGGCGCCGCGCCCGTGTCGGCGTCGAGCCCAGAGGGCACATCGAGCGCAAACCGCGGAGCTGTCGCTCGATTGATCGCGTCGACGACCTCGGCGAGCCACCCCTCGATGGGCCGGTCGAGCCCGGTCCCGAAGAGTGCGTCGACCACCACGTCTGCGTCGGCGATCGCCTGGGCCAAGCCGGAGACCCGCGCGCCGGGTGCGAGCTCGCGAACGTCACCTCCGACCCCGCGCCATGCAGCCAGATTCGCGGCGGCATCCGGCGATACGCGCAGGATGTCGCCGACGAGAAACACGACGGGCGACGCGCCGCGAACGGACAGGTGGCGCGCAACCACCAGGCCATCGCCGCCGTTGTTGCCGGTGCCGCATACGACTACGACCCGAGCCCCGCGTGACGAGCCCGACAGAGCTTCTCGGACCAGAACTTCAGCAGCACCGGCACCGGCATTTTCCATCAGCAGCAGGCTCGGCACGTGGCACTTGGAGATGGCGTGCGCGTCGAAGTCACGGACTTGAGCCCGCGAGAGAACCGGCAGCATGGGGGCAGGATAGACAACCGCTCGCGCTACCGCGAATTTCCGCGCTCGCTCGGAATCCAAACGTGAAATGCCATGCCTCCGGCCTCGGTGCTCTCGACCGCGATGCTGCCGCCGTGAAGCTCGACGATCGCCCGGGCGAGCCAGGGTCCAAGGCCGAGGCTGCCATGCTTGCGCACCCGTTCCGGATGCTTGAATGCCTCGAAGACCTTTTCGCGGTCTTGGACCGCGGTGCTGCTCGCGGTGAGCTCCACGTCGATCCGGAGCTGCTCGCCGTCGGCTGGCATCGCCGCGCGCACGGCGACGTACCGGCGATCGGCAAGTCGCAACGCCACGAGAACGATGGCGGTCAGGGCTTGCGAGAGTCGTTCTGGGTCCGCCAGAATACGCGGAACCCCTGGTTGAATTTCGCCGACGACCTCGGCTTCGTCCCCGGCGGTCAGCATGCGGGCGTCGAGCAGCGCCGGCATGACGACGTCGCCCACACGGGTGGTTTCGGGTGCGATCGTCAACTCGCCGGCCTCGGCCCGCGCCGCGTCGAGAATCGTTTCGATGAGATACAAGAGCTCTCGACCGCGCCGTTCGATGATGGCGAGACTCTCCCACTGCCCCTCGGTGAGGGGGCCGCGCATGACCAGATCGGCGAAGCCGAGCACGGCGTTGAGGGGCGCCTTCAGGTCGTGGCTCATCGACGCAAGAAACAGACTGCGCGTTCGCTCCGTCGCAGCGCGCGCCTCGATCGCGCGCTCCTGCGCGCGCGCGAATTCACGGAACACCCCGCCGAGCGCGTCCGCGGCCGCCATCAGATCCGCTACGGACCGGAACCGTACCCAGCCATGGAGTCGGTTGCCACGCAAGACATCCGCGACTCCGGTTGCTGCGAGCTCGCGGGTCGCGAGCACTACGTCGTTCGCGAACATCCGCCCGATGCGCTGGCCGAGCGCCCAGGCCACGCCGATGGCGACGAGCGCCAAGGCCAGATACACGCCCGTCCAGAGACTGAGGCGGGCGGTCCGGACGCGCACACGAGCGTGCCCGTCGGTGAGCGGAACGGTCAGGATCGTCGTTCCGTCGTCGCTTCGGGTCGCGGAGAAGAGGGCGGGCGTGTCGAAAAGGCTGAATTCGAAGGCGTAGGCGCGCGCCGCCTCGATGGCCGCTCTGCGACCGCGCGTGTCGCCGTCGATCACGTCGAAGACGCCTCGCGCCAGCTCGGCAGCGTCGTTTTGCCTCGAAGACGAATCGAACGCGCGCAGGTGCGCATGAACGAGCAAGGACGCTCCCAACGCGACGAACGTGACTGGTGCGACCACGGCCAGAAGCAACCTCTGACGGACTCGCTCGACACCGAGCCTACGGGCTCGCAGTTGCTCGATGACTTCTCGGGCCACGCCCACCGGCGCGAGCTCGAGCGCACGGGCGACCGACGATCGGGCGCCGACGTAGGCTGGCAGTATCGCGACGCTCGCCATGGTCATCACGAGCAGGACGAGTTCGACCTGCGTGTAGATGTCGTTCGAATCGGGTCGCACCGGACGCACGAGGGTCACCGAGCAGACGGCGAGGGTCACGGCGAGATCGAGTGCGACGAGGTGCGCCGGAGCCGAGTAGAGCGCACGGATCTCGACTGGCTCGACGCCGGACGCACCGGCGGCCAACTTTTGAAGGACGGGCCGCAGCCGGCGGCCCAAAAGACCCGTCGAGATGAGGACCAAGCCGACCGACACGCCCCACCCCCACAACGCGAGTCGAGTGCTTCCGGCGACCACGCGCTCGTCGAGCAGCAAAAGTCGCGGCGCAAACACCACCACGATCATCCCGGTGACCGCCCATGCCACGGACTGGATCGCGACCAGCCTGCCGACGAGACCGACCGCGGCGTTGCCCTTCATGGCGCATCTCCTGGAGCTGGGTCCCAAGCCGGCAGAAGCACCTTGAAGGTCGACCCTCGGCCGAGTTCGCTCTCGACGTCGATGCGACCGTCGTGCATCGCGACCAGGCGGCGCGTGATCGCCAGACCCAACCCCGTGCCTCGTCGCCGAGCGCGCTCGGCCGTCGTTTGCTTGTATTCTTGGAAGATGGATGCCCGTTCGTGCAATCGGATGCCGGGGCCCGTGTCTCGCACCGTGAATCGCGCAAAGCCAGCTTCTCGGCCCACGTCCACCACCACCTCGCCTCGCTGAGTGAACTTGACGGCGTTGCCCACGAGATTCGTCAGAATCTGGCGCACGCGCTTTGCATCGGCGTCGGCAAATACGTCGCGCGCCCCGTCTACGCGCACCACGACCGGACGCTCTCCGACGAGTCCGACGGCTTCGCGCACGACGTCGCTGGCCACCGCCGCGAGGTCGACGGATGTTCGTACGAGCTTCAGCTGTCCGCTCTCCAGGGCACTCAGGTCGAGGATGTCGTTGATGAGCTCGAGCAAATGCCTTCCCGAGGCTCGGATCTGGTCGACCTCCTCGCGCGCCTCGGCGGACAGGGGGCCGTCGACCTCGGCCACGAGGAGGTCGGCAAAGCCGAGAATGGCGTTGAGGGGGCTTCGCAGTTCGTGGCTGACGGCGGCAAGGAACGCAGCTTGATCGCGGTCCGCCGCCCGCACCCGCTCCAGATCGGTTCGGTAACTCGATCGCGCAGCCGCGAACCGGTCTACGAGAGCGTTGAACGCGATCGTCAACGCACCGACCTCGTCCATCGTGCGCACGGGCACGACCTCTCCGGCCGGCTCCGATAGGACGTGCGTCATCGCCCGAACGCGCTTCCCGACGAACTCCACGTCGCTGTTGGCGTCGCGCGCGACGGCGAACGCCATCGCCGCGGCGACACCGACCAGCAGTGTCGTCAGGGCGACGAGGGCGCGCAGAAGCGCGGCTTCCCCGTCGGGAGCCACAGGCTCGCGCACGAAGGCGATGAGGGCGCGCGAGCGGTCGAGCGGGACCGCCGCAAAGCGCGTCCGACCCAAGCCGGTGAACGCTTCGCCCGACCCTTGCACGACGATGCGCTTGAGGGCGGATCGATCGGCAAGGCCGAGGCTGGCGTCGAGCACGATGCCGCCCTCCGGCGTCGCGACCACGATCTCCGCCCCGGTTTTGCGTGCTGCGCGCTGCATCGCCTCCAGCCGTTCGGAGGCAGGAAGCCGCGACAGACGTCCCGCGAGGCTCGACGCGATCAGCCACGCGCGCATGGAGGCGTGGGCGTCGCTGGCAATCGACAAGTCCGACACGCCGACCACACCAATCGCAACGGCAATGGCGAGCCCGACGACGATAACCGCCACGGGCGCGAGTGGAACCATCGGCCATGCCGTGCCAGCGCGGCCCGTGGAGGTAGGCGGGCTCGGCGGCGGCAGTGTGCGCCGGACAGCGGCCGCCGCCGGTTCGGCGGTCGATTGCGCGGTTTGCACGTCCGTCATCTTAATGCCGTAAATGTCGATGTCTTGGCACTTGCACCTCGGAACGCGTGGCTTACGCTCGGGGTGATCGTCGGGCCCAGGAATGCGCTCGTTCGTCACGCGGTTGAGATCGTGCATGCTGCAAACACATCTGACGTTGGGGGTGACCCTCGTGGTGTACGGGTGGCATGAGAGCCAACCCGGAACGCTCGCGTGGGCTTTCCCGAGCCTGGCCGCCGCGCTGCATGGCGTTCACGCGTTGCGCAATGCCGCGCGCTGGCTCATCCTCGAAGGTCACCGCATCTTCGACGAAGACGTCGACGTCGACGCGTTGCGCCGCACCGGCGGGGTGCTGCTCGAACGCGCGGCGTAGAGGCGTCGGCGACCCGGAGGTCGATCGAGGGGGCCGCCAGAGGCCGCGGCCGATCGGATGTCTGCAGCGAGGCATGGGTCCCGATGGGTCGTTCGGCCGCGTCGCCCCTTCTCCCGATTCATTCCTCGTACGTCGCCCCGGCGCCGCCAATGACGATCTCGTCGCGCTCCTTGACCCTCACCTGCAGGGCCACGCAGCCGGCGCCCACGCGCCACCCGTCGGTCACGAGCGTGTCTCCGGGCCATACCGGGCGCCGAAACTGCGCCTCGAACGTGCGCAACCGTGTCGCATCACCCCCGCACAACGCTTTCGCCACGTGTCGGACCATGAAGCCGAACGTACAGAGGCCGTGCAAAATCGGGCCTCTGTCGAAGCCCACGGATCGCGCGAAATCCGGGTCCGCGTGAAGAGGGTTGCGGTCTCCCGAGAGCCGGTAGAGGAGCGCTTGCTCGATCGAAGTCGCCTCCTGCACCGAAAACGTCGGGGGCTGATCCCTCGGCCGGTCGACCAGGGGCGGCTCCTTGGGGGGAGGCTCACCGCCGAAGCCCCCGTCACCGCGGAAGACAATCGACGACGTGGTCTCGGCCACCAGCCGGCCCCGTTCGTCCTCGGATCGCGTGTCGACGACGACTTGCGCGAAGCGACGCAAGTCGTACACGCCGCGGACGGTCGCGGTCGTGACGAAGGTGCCGTTCGGAGCGATCGGGGCGTGAAGCGTCACGCGTTCACCGCCGTGAACGATGAGGCTCATGTTGCCGCCCGAGCTGGCGAGCAGATCGAGCATCGGTTGAAATTTCGGGACGACGGCGAAGCTCGGCAACACCTTGGGCCCGCGCCCCTCGTATAGAAAATCGAGCTCCTCTCGCTTCGCTCCGACCCCGAGCGCGTAGAGCACGGTATCCCTCCACGAATAGGGGTGGGTCGAGGGCGCATTCGAACGGCCGGCAAGCGACAGGTCGACAGGCATCGTAGCCCGGGGAGCATCGACTCTGGCCGGCCAGCCGTCAACGCGCCCGATGCTATGAGGAGACCCTTTCGGGGATGGCTCCACAGATGGCCGCCGGACTGCCCACACCGCTCAAAACGAACCGCATGCCGCTCGCCGACCGCGTTCCCCCGCGCCCGGGAACGCCGCCCGAGGATCTGCTGGATCTGTTTCTCGGTCACGTTCGTGAGCTCGGCCTCGAGCTTTACCCGGCGCAGGAACAGGCGATTCTCGAGCTTCTGTCGGGCAGCAACGTCATCCTCGCGACGCCGACGGGAAGCGGGAAATCGCTCGTCGCCCTCGCCATGCATTTTCTGGCGATGAGCCAAGGCAAACGGAGCTTCTACACGGCCCCCATCAAGGCGCTGGTCAGCGAGAAGTTCTTTGCCTTGTGTGCGGAGTTCGGGCCCGATCACGTGGGCATGATCACGGGCGACGCCTCGGTCAACCGCGACGCTCCGATCGTGTGTTGCACGGCCGAGATCGTCGCAAACCTCGCCCTTCGCGAGGGCAAGCGCGGGCCGATCGATCGTCTCGTCGTCGACGAGTTTCATTACTACGCCGACAAGGAACGGGGCGTCGCCTGGCAGATTCCGCTTCTGGTGCTCGAGCGTGCACAATTTCTCTTGATGAGTGCGACGCTCGGTCCGACCGAAGTGTTCGACAAGGCGCTCACGAAGCTCACCAAGCGACCCACCGTGACCGTCCGGTCGGCCGAGCGCCCCGTTCCGCTCCACTTCGAGTACCGGGAGACGCCGCTGCACGAGACCCTCCTCGAGCTCACGCGCGCCGGACGCGCCCCGATCTACGTCGTCAACTTCACGCAGAGGGCGGCGGCCGAAACCGCGCAAGATCTGATGAGCACGGATCTCGTGACAAAGGACCGAAAGCGGCTGATCGGCACCGAGCTCCTGAGCGGGATTCGCTTCGATACGCCGTACGGCAAAGAGGTGAAGCGCTTCCTGGCGCACGGGATCGGGATTCATCACGCAGGGCTCTTGCCGAAGTACCGGCGACTGGTCGAGAAGCTGGCGCAAAAGGGACTGCTGGCGATCGTGAGTGGCACCGACACGCTCGGCGTGGGTGTCAACATCCCGATCCGATCGGTGCTCTTCACGCGCCTGTGCAAGTTCGACGGCGAAAGGACGACACTGCTCGGCGTGCGCGAGTTCCAGCAAATCGCCGGAAGGGCGGGCCGCAAGGGGTTCGACGACAGCGGGGATGTGGTCGTGCAGGCCCCCGAGCACGTCATCGAGAACATCCGATTGGAGCAGAAGGCGGCCGGCGACCCGGTCAAGACCCGTCGCATCGTGCGCAAGAAGCCGCCCGATAGAGGGTACGTGCATTGGGACCGCGCGACGTTCGACCGCCTCGTGAAGTCGCAGCCCGAATCGCTCGTGTCCAGGTTCCGAGTCTCGCACGGCATGATCCTGAGCGTGCTCGAGTCCCCGGATGCGGGCTGCCTCGACGTGGCGCGCATCATCCACCGGTCGCACGAGCGGCCCGCACAGCGGCGGATCTTCGGCCGAGAGGCCAAGGCGATGGTCGACACCCTCGTCGCCGCAGGAATCGTCGAAATCGATCCCGCCCAGCCACGAAAAATTCGGCTGCACGTCGATCTGCAGGACGACTTCTCGCTTCACCATGCGCTGTCGCTATGGCTCATCGATACGATCGACTTGTTGGATCCGTCGAGCCCAACCTACGCGCTCGACATCATGACGTTGGTCGAATCCATCTTGGAAAACCCCGACTTCGTACTTCGCCAGCAGATCGAGGCCCTCAAACGAGTCAAGCTCGCCGAGCTGAAGATGGCCGGCGTCGAATACGAGCAGCGCATCGAGGAGCTCGAGAAAATCGAGCATCCAAAGCCGCTGCGCGAACTGGTCTACGATTCCTTCAACGCATTCGCGCGCGCTCACCCGTGGGTGGGCGGCGACGACGTGCGGCCCAAGTCGATCGCGCGCGAGATGGTCGAACGGTTCATGGACTTCAACGAGTACGTGCGAGAATACGAACTCGGTCGCGCCGAAGGAACGCTTTTGCGTTACCTGAGTGACGCGTACAAGGCACTCGTGCAGACCGTACCGGCGCCGGCGAAGACGCCGGAGGTCGAAGAGATCGAAGTGTTTCTGCGAGCGATCGTGCGATCCGTCGATTCGAGTTTGCTCGACGAATGGGAACACCTGCGTTCGGGCGTCCCGGAGGCCACGAGCGACCCGCCGGGCACGGGTCCGGAACCCACCCCACCGGACATCACCCAAGACGCGCGCGCCTTCGCCGTGCTGGTGCGAGCCGCCCTGTTCCAGCTGATTCGCGCGCTGGGCCGCAAGGACTGGGCCGGCGCGGCCGCGATGGTGTCCGCGGCGCCTGACACGGAGCCGTGGTCGGCGGAACGCTTTGCGCGATCGATGTCTGCCTTCTTCGAGGAACACGCCGCCGTCCGGACGGACGCGAGCGCCCGCCTTCAGGACCGTACGCGCATCGATTCGTCCGCGCGGATCACCTGGGACATCGTCCAGGTGATCAGCGACGCGGAAGAAGACAACGACTGGATGCTTTCCTGCTTCATCGACCTGGAGGCCTCCGGGCGAGACGGCAAACCGGTCATCGTCATGCGAGGCATCTCGCGCTAGAACGACGGTCCTCGCCATCATGCCTTCTCCGGCTCGAACCGCCCCGGTCGCCCCCATCGTCGTTCGCAAGTCACGCATCCAAGGTCGAGGCGTCTTCGCCACGAGGGACATCGCGGAGGGCGAGCGCATTGTCGAATACGTCGGAGCCCGCATGACGCACGACGAGGCCGACGCGTTGTGCCCGGATGACGAAGCGACGGGGCGACATCACACGTTTCTCTTCGCCGTCGACGACCGTACGTGCATCGACGGAAGTCGCGACGGAAACGACGCACGCTTCATCAACCACTCGTGCGATCCGAATTGCGACGTCGTCATCGCGCGGCAGCGCGTGTTCGTCCACGCGCTGCGCGACATCGAGGAAGGCGAGGAGCTACTCTACGATTACTGGTACATGACCGACGAGAGCTACACGATGGACGACCTGCGGCGGATCTACCCCTGCAAATGCGGATCGGAGGCGTGTCGTGGGACACTCGCGCGGCCGCCGCGCCCGGCCAAAAGGCGCACGCGTAGCCGATGAAAATTGGGGCGTAGCGCCGAACGCGGTTCCGTCTTGCCCATGAAATCCGCGCTGCCTGCCTCGCGAACCATCTGGGTGGACGGAGCGCTCATCGCTTGGGACGATGCCCGGGCGAGTATTCTGTCTCACGCGATGCAGCGCGGCAGCCTCGTCTTCGACGTAGCCGCTTTGCGCGAGACCGCCGGCGGCGGTATCGCGTGCTTTCGAGCGCGAGACCACGTCGATCGATTTCTCCGTTCCGCGGCGCTCATCGGATTGGACGTGCGTTGGGACAAGACCGCGCTGCTTGCGGCGATGGCCCGAACGGCTCGCGACAACGGCGTCTCGGCGGCGCTGGTCCGCTGGTCGGCGTTCGTTCCCACCCTCGAGGCCGATGTCGTCCCGCGGGCAACATCGCGTGCGAGCGTCGCCGTCGCCGTGATCACGCCGGCCGACACAGCCGGCCGAGGCGAGCCGACCCACACGAAGGCGGCGGTCGTCAACGTCTGCATCCCGCGCGACAGCCGCAAGGCGGGTCCGGAGGTCTTCCCTCCGCAAGCGAAGGTAGCGGGGGCGTATCTCGGATCGATGCTCGCAAAGCGACGCGCCAGGACCTACGGCTACGACGAGGTGGTCCTGCTCGATCGCGAAGGCCGGGTGGCGGAGGCGCCGACGGCGAACGTTTTCGCCGTAATCGGGCGCGTGCTGGTCTCGCCGCCGACCGAACGCGTGCTTTCCGGGGTCACCCGCGCCAGCATCCTCGACATCGCCCGGACCGAGGGCATCGAGGTCCGTGAGGCCCACATGACCCCGGACGAACTCACGAACGCCGACGAAGCGTTCCTGACCGCCACGTCGCTGCCCGTTCAAGCGATTGGCTCCGTCGACGGTCAAGCCATGCGTGCCGGGGCGCCCGGCCCCCTGACGATCCGCCTCAAAGAAGCTCTTATGGCCTGCCAGCGGGGCGAGGACACGCGTTACTCGAAATGGCTCGACCGGGTCGGTTGACCGCCCAGACCCGCGCGACACGCGCATCGCACCTGCGTACATGGGAGCGGGGTTACGACATCGACTGCGACCGGCCGAAAAGCGCAAAGGCGGCATGGTTCATTTGGATTGGGCAGCCCGTAGCGTAACGTGTGAATGATGCGTTTCGTATTATCGAACGAGGACATCGCCTTAGAGCGTCGGAGGCCATACCCGGATTTCCGGGCGCTGCTCGTCGGCATTTCGGGTTTGGTCATGCTGACGGGCCCGGCATGCGGACCGACGTCGAGCGAGCGGAGCGCGGCGTCGATCCAATCGCCGATCGTGGGCGGCCTTGCGGACCCGATGGTTGCAACGGCCGGGCAGATCGTGAACCGGTACGCGTCACTCACCAACGACGCTGCGGTCGGCGCGACGAGCATTTCTGTTTCGGACGCCGGCGCGCTGATGGCAGCTCCGGGCGATCTTCTATTCGTCGTACAAATGCAAGGCGCCGAGGTCGATGGCAGCAATACGAGCGCATTCGGAACGGTCACGGCTCTGAACGGCGCGGGATTGTTCGAACTCGTCACCCTCGCGAACGTGAACGGCAACACCCTCACGCTCGCTGCCGGGTGCGGTCTGCGCAACGGCTACTCCGCTTCGGCACATACCCAAGTCATTTGGGTGCCCCAATACCAATCGCTCTCGGTTTCGGCGTCGGGGTCGATCACCGCTCCTCCCTGGGACGGAACGACCGGCGGAGTGATCGTCATCGAAGCTGGCAGCGTCACCCTCGGTGGCTCGATCGACGCATCGGAGAAGGGGTTTCGGGGAGGCGCTCTCTCGGATTTCGCCCAAAACCCGCCTACGACCTCGTTTCAGTACCGATCGACCCATCCGCTGGACGGAGCCGAGAAGGGCGAGAGCATCGCCGGGTACGAAGCCGAGTATGACGCGCCCGCGATTGGGGGGCGGTACAGCCTTGGCGCCGTAGCCAACGGCGGCGGTGGCGGCGCTGCGCACAACGGAGGCGGGGGCGGCGGCGCCAACGGCAACGATGGGAATGGGTGGTCGGGGCTGGGCGTGATGCCCGCGACCGTCACCGGTGCGAGCGCGTGGTCGCTCGACACAGGCGCCGAGACGGAAGCCGGCCTGGCGCACTCGTCTGGAGGCGGCCGCGGAGGATATAGCTTCAGCGAGAACGCCGAAGACCCGACCCGGGTCGCTCCCGGCGACGTGCGCTGGGGCGGCGACGATCGGCAGTATCGGGGAGGGCTGGGTGGCCGGCCGCTCGCCAGCGACGCCATGGCTCGACTGTTTCTCGGCGGCGGGGGCGGAGCCGGCAGCGAGAACAACGGTTCAGGAGGCGCCGGCGCACCCGGCGGCGGAATCGTGTACCTCATCGCCGGTGCCGTCAGCGGCAACGGGACGCTTCACGCCGATGGGGCTCCGGGCGCAAGCACGCCGAACGGCAACGGCCTCGGCAACGATGCTCCGGGGGGCGGCGGAGGCGGCGGAAGCATCGTCGTCGCGGCTCCCTCTCTCGGTACCGTTACCGTGACCGCGAACGGCGGTGCGGGCGGCGATCAATTCATCGAAGGCTTCGGCAACGAAGCCGAGGGGCCCGGAGGCGGAGGAGGAGGAGGCTTCGTTTCCGTCCCGAGCGGCGCCGCGACGACTTCGGTGGGTGGAGTCGGCGGAACGACCAACTCGCCCGCCCTCGCGAAGTTCCCGCGCAATGGCGCGACCGACGGTGCGGGCGGAACGCTTTCACCGCTCGGATCTTCCGTCGTGGCCCCGATGTGCATCGCCGCCGACCTTTCCGTCGCGATGAGCGACGGCGGTGGCACCGTCACGGCCGGCACGAACGTGACGTTCACAATCACCGTCACGAACAACGGACCCAACCCCGTCGCCGGCGCGACGCTCGGCGACCCGTTCGGAGCCGCGTTCACCAGCGAGACTTGGACGTGCGCCGGCGCCGGCTGCCCTGCCCCCACGGGCGTGGGTACTCCGTCCGCGGCGCTCGCACTGCTTGCGCCCGGAGCGCAGGCGACCTTCACGGTCGTCGCCTCGGTATCGCCCAGCGCCACGGGGGTGTTGTCGAACACGGCAACGGTCGGCGCACCGCCCGGCATCGTGGACGGTGTCCCGGGCAACAACACGGTGACGATCACGAACACGTTGAACGCCGTCGCGGATGTCAGCGTCACGCTCACCAGCGCCCCGCCGAGCGTCGCGGTCGGCGCGTCCTGCAGCTACACGGTCAACGTGCGCAACGCCGGACCGAGTACGGCATCGCAGGTCACCGCCACGCTCACGATCCCCAATGGCGCCACGCTGGGACCCATCCCGCCGTCGGACGCGGCGGGCGGGTGGAACTGCACCGTTCCACCGGTCGGCCAGACCGTCACGTGCGTCCGTACGACACTCGCAGCGGGCGCGAACGTGCCCCTTACCCTCGACGTCACCGCGCCCTCGGACCCCGGTACGGCGACGGCGACGGCTACGGCATCATCGGCGACCGATGATCCGACAGCGGCCAACAATGCGGCGAGTTTGGTCATCGAAATCCTTTGTGTCCACGATGCGGACTGCGGCCCGAGCGACTCGTGCACCGCGGCCGGCACGTGCGTACCCAATCCGGGCGGCGGCACCGCGGACGCCGGAGAGGTCGACGCTTCGGCCGACGCGGACGCTGCGTCGGATGGCGCCACCGAGACCGCCGATGGCAGGGGTGGCCAAGCGGACGGCCAAAGCGGTGCAGAGGCCGGCGGCCCCAACGGATCGACCCTCGACGGATCGACCCTCGACGGATCGACCCTCGACGGATCGACCCTCGACGAATCGGACGCCGCCGCCGCGACTGACACGGGCCCCTCACCGAGCCTTATCGAGAGCGGCCATTCCGAGTCGGAGACTGCCGATACGGGACGGCTCGAAGGAGGCGGCATCTCGTGCAGCGCTGCGAGCGCCCCGCGCCGTGCGGGCGGGCCGCGCGGGATGT
>Ga0116135_1000412_pt1 | contig 23704 bp, 22 predicted proteins | sample June2015DPH_20_1_FD_89738 | JGI IMG/M metagenome (GOLD analysis project Ga0116135, IMG submission 89738) | Peatland microbial communities from SPRUCE experiment site at the Marcell Experimental Forest, Minnesota, USA - June2015DPH_20_10 | ecosystem: Environmental > Terrestrial > Soil > Wetlands... | reverse complement strand
GGGAAGAATCACCAGCAACGGCAGAAACGTGGCCATGAAATGGCTGGAGTCGAATTGAACGCCCGTTTCCACGGAGTGAAACAGCTTGAAAATCGTGCAGGTAAAGGGGTAGACGATCAGCGCGGAAACTGCTGCAAAAATGACCCAAACGACCAGGCCGCCGTTGAAGAATCGGATCGCCTGCGGGCGATAGCGATTCCACACCGGCCGGATCTCCTTGGTCTCGTGGAGCAGGCAGTGGAAGAATACGAAGCGAAAGCAGGAAACCAGGTAGAAAACAATAACGCCGAACGCAAGGAAGGCCACGACAACAAGAACCGTGACCGCGATCATCTCGTTGGAAATGTGAATGGACGCTGCATCGGAAGTGAGATGACGGCTGGTCGCGTAGCCGATGTTGGCCGTGAATCCCTCTGAGATGCAGGCCACCGCTGCGAGCTTGAGATAGGTGCCCATCTCGAACGGTTGAAAGAGGTACTGCTTTGTTCTTTCAATCGCAGGAGAAACAGCCTGCGAGGCAGAGAAGATCGTCATCGGGTTTTCTCCGGTTCCGGCAAGCGTAACACAGAGTCGACTGAGTTGAATCGCGTGTTTTGGGCCGCTGGGCAGGGAACGGCCCGCCAGGCGTCGAAGGCCTCCAACAAACGTCGTCAGGCAACGATGTCGTTAGGCGATTCCGGGCGTTCCACCGAAGGTCGGTGTGGTCGGCGGGGTCGGCGGGTAAAGTATGTCGCCAAGCGCCCGGTAGTGACCGCCGTAGAAAAGCAGCGCATATTCCCTTGTGCCCGTGCTCAATGGACCCCCCAGGCAGATGCTGGCCAACAGTGTGAGGCCAAAGGCAACCACTCCAAAGAAGACCTGGAGCAGAACGCCAACGACAGCGGACGCGCCGGTGGCATCTGCGAAGGCGGAGTGGAGTCCGTACTCAAGCGCCGCGCCTGCGCCCAGCAGTGCGGCTCCCGGAATAGCCAGAATCATGAATACGCAGACCGATGCGATAAACGGCAGCACGCAGCGCAGGAGCACGTAGACAAAGAATTGCTTCTTCTCGGCCATGATGTTGTTCCACACTTCGGACCACGCTTCGCCGGCGGACGCGTCTTCAAGGGCGTAGTGCGGAAGCATCCAATCGCGCAGGATCAAGTCGCTCAAGACTCCAGCCAGCACAAGAAGAATAAGGATGGGAATCAATGGCAGGATGAGGGACAGCAGCAATCCCCAATCGAATGGGCCACCCTGATGAGTCTCACGGGCAAGCTTCACAAACCCCGAGATGAACGGAAACGCAATGGCGATAATCACGGCCAGGAAGCCAAGTCCAACTCCGAGGTTGAGCCAGAAAAATCGCGTCGCCTGCTCGCGATAGAGCCACCAGCCCGGCCGAATTTCTTTGGTGTTGGTAACCAGGCAGTGAAAGTAGGCGAAGCGCAGGCGCGTGATCAGATAGAACACCCAGGCCGAGAGAAGCATCGCCAGCAGCAACGCCGCGACGACTACCGCGATCTCCGCGTGGGTAATGTGAAACGGTGAAGAGAATGTGGGTCCATGGCCTGAGGAAGTGTGGCTGCTGCTGCCCGACCCATGAAAGTTGCTTCCCAGCCCTTCGGTGATGATTGCTACCAGGCCCAGCTTCAGAAAGGTGCTCCACTTGAATGGCCTGAAGAGGAAATCCCTGGTGCGTTGAATCGCGGGCGAAACGGCATCGGCAGCAGAGAAGACGCGCATAATGGGCCTTTCATGGAACAGCACAGCAGAGAAATACGCAGAATTCAGGCGCGAAGTTCCGCTGCCGGGTCCGATATCGCATTCCACCAGGCATCAAACGCCGCCAGTGCGCGCTCGCAAACAATGCGGTGGCGCTCCTTTTTGTCGCGGATCTTCTTGCGCACCTCTTCTTCCAGCGGCTCCAGCAGGTCGAAGGTGATGTTGGCCGGCTGAAAGTCTTTGGGGTCTGCGTGGGTGATGTAATGAACCAGCGAGCCGAGTGCACTTGCGCGTGGCGCTGGAGTCGGGTCTTCACCGCGTACCAGCGCAGCGGCGTAAAGCCCCGCCAGCAGTCCGGTGGCAATGGATTCTGTGTAGCCTTCCACGCCGGAAAGCTGCCCCGCGAACATCAGCCACGGCGCACTCCTCAGGCGCAGTGTTTCGTCCAGCAGCAGCGGCGCCTGAATATAGGTGTTGCGATGGATCTGTCCGTAGCGCAGGAAGCGCGCGTTTTCAAGGCCGGGAATCAAGCGCAGCACGCGGGCCTGTTCGCCGAACTTCAGATGGTTTTGAAAGCCGACCAGGTTGTAGCTGTCGGCGCGCACATTTTCCTTGCGCAACTGCACCACGGCCCAGGGGCGCTGCCCGGTGCGCGGATCGCGCAGGCCCACTGGCTTCATGGGGCCAAAGCGTAGCGTGTCTCGCCCGCGGCTGGCGAGGACTTCAATGGGCAGGCAGCCTTCAAAATAGTCCAGTTTCTCCCATTCCTTGGCTTCGGCGGCCTCAGCGGCCAACAGTGCGTCCAGGAAGCGCTCGTACTCCTCGCGATTCATGGGACAGTTGATGTAGTCGGCCGTGCCCTTGTCCCAGCGCGCGGCCATGTAAACGCGGTCCATGTCAATGGATTCGGCATCGACGATCGGCGAGATCGAGTCGTAAAAGGCCAGGCGGCCGGAGCCGGTAATGCGCTCAATCTCCGCACTCAACGCGTCGGAGGTGAGCGGGCCTGTCGCTAAAATCGTGCAGTGCTTCGCGCCGTCCTCGTTTTCGTCGAGAGTGGTTACTTCTTCGCGGATCACGCGGATGTTGGGCTCTGCTGCAATTGCTTCGGCAATACGCCGCGAGAACTCGGCGCGATCGACGGCGAGCGCGTGCCCTGCCGGTACTGCGGTCTCATCGGCAATGCGCAACAGAGCCGAGCCGGAGCGGCGCATCTCCTGTTTCAGCAGCCAGGGCGCGGTGTTGGGCGACTCGCTCTTGAGCGAGTTGGAACAGACCAGCTCGCCGAACTCGATGGTCTGGTGAGCCGGCGTTAGCCGCGGCTTGCCGTCGACCATCGCACGCATCTCGTAGAGGTCCACCTGGCAGCCCATACGCGCGGCGGTCAGCGCAGCTTCAGGCCCGGCCAGTCCACCGCCGATGACGCGTATCCTCACTGTGCGGCCCCGCTTGAAACGCCGGCCAATCCGAGCAGTGCATCGCCCGAAACGCGCACGTTGCGCCACTCGTCCAGAAACTCCGCTCCCATGGCGCGATAGAAGTCGATTGCCGGAGTGTTCCAGTCCAGCACTTCCCACTGCAGGCGGGGGCAGTTCATTTCTACGGCGACGGCGGCCACGCGCTGCAGCAGTGCCTTGCCGATACCCTTGCCGCGCAGCTCAACGGGCACAAAGATGTCTTCGAGGTAGAGCCCCGGCCGTCCCATCCATGTCGAGTAGTTGAAAAAGTAGAGGGCAAAGCCGGCCGGCTGGCCGTCGAGCTCGGCGATCAGGCAGGCATAGAAGGGGTTGGGGCCGAAGCCATCGCGCAGCAGGCCCTCCTCGGTCGCCGTCACAGCGTCCGGCTCGCGCTCGTAGGTTGCCAGGGCGCGGATAAAGTGGAGAATCAGGGGCACATCCGCAGGGACGGCGGGGCGAATCGTAATAGCCATCCCTATATTCTAGGGTGTGATCGAGGCCACACTACGCCGCTGGGCATCGAACTACCATGGAAGGCAGTTAAGCTCCGCCTGTACAGGCAAGGAAGCCGTGATGACGGAGCTTTGCAACCTGTGGAGAGGCCCAACCGTCTGTTCGACCTGGTCCCTCCGATTTGGTGCGCCCCGTCTGTTGTGCAGGGTTCTGTGCACAAAGTGGCACGCGCCCTTGTATTGGGTAGACCATTGGATTTAACTTGAGTCCTGCAAACGGGAACGGATTTCGCGCGTTTTGACGCGAGCCTGGCCCGGAATAGGGTTCCACTGACCGCAGGTGCTGAAAGAGTTTTGATCGGCGCATGCCGCAACCGGCCGCAAGTTCACAACGCTGGAAATCTCCGCTTTGAGGATTGCAGCGCCTGAGCCGGGAAAAACAAGAGATTTTTTGAGCCCGCGGGCACCATCGTTCGCGCCGCTCCCAAGGAGAAGAACATGAAACGCAACCTTTCACTTTGGCTGGGCCTGCTGGCATTTGCTCTCATGCCCGCGCTGGCGCAGGCGCCCACAGGCAAGATTCACGGGCAAGTCACCAATCCCACCGGTGTGGCTGTCAACAACGGCTCGGTGAGCCTCTCCACCGACGGGGGACACTCTTCGAAGTACACCTTCCCCGTGGACTCGACCGGCAGCTACAAGGGCGAGGCGCCCGCGGGCACGTATACCGTGGTCTACCGCGCGCCAGACACGCCCCCCGACAAGATGATCGACTCCATTGACAATGTGAAGATCGTTGCCGGCCAGGATGTTGGTCAGGATCTGGATATGTCCCGCAAGGAATATATCGACAAGCTGACCCCCGACCAGAAGAGGCAATTGGACGAGTTGAAGAAGCACAACGCCGAAGCCTTGAAGAGCAACGAGGTGATCAAGAACCTCAATGCCGATCTCAAGGTTGTCCTGCAGGACTTCAAAGATGCAGACGCTGCCACCGCAACCGCGCTCCAGACTCTCGGCGCTTCGGCATCCAAGGCCGATCTCGATGCCAAGGCAACGGAGATCAAGACGGCCAAGTACACCGAAGTCGAGACCCTTATGCTCAAAGACACAGTCGCCAAGCCGGATGCCTCCGTGTTGTGGGCTGAACTGGGCCAGGCGCAGGTTGGGCTGAAGAAGTACGACCAGGCGGAAGCCAACTACAAAAAGGCGCTTGAAGTGGATGCCGCGTCGAAGAAGCCGAACATCGCCGTGCAGGGTTCTGCGCAAAGCGGTCTGGGCGAGATCTACGCCCGCGCCGGCAAGGTTCCCGAGGCGACGGCGGCCTACGACGCCGCAGCCAAGGTCAATCCGACTTCGGCCGCTCTCTACCTGAAGAACGAAGCAGTCATCTACTTCCAGACCAACAACGGAGATGCCCAGGTGGCCGCTGCCGACGAAGCCATCAAGGCCGATCCCACGCAGCCGCTGGTTTACTACCTCAAGGGTCAGGGGCTCATCCAGAAGGCAACCTTCGACTCCAAGACCAACATGATCGTTCTGCCTCCGGGATGCGCGGAAGCCTACCAGAAATATTTGGAACTGGCTCCCACCGGTCCCTATGCCGCTGAAGTCAAGGGCATTCTGCAGCAGGCCGGACAAAAGGTCGTCTCCACCTACAAGGCGCCGAAGAAATAACAAACTCTCTGCCTGAGAGTTGAAGGGCGTTTCCGGTTGCCGGGGACGCCCTTCGTGTCTGGGACGCATTTCCGGACCCCGGCAACCTTCTACAATCCATTCCATGAGGTTCGCGCCCCAAAGCGTATCGCCGAGCCAAACGTTGCCGAGGTATGACGAGGCCGCCGCGCTGGTGGCAGTCTATGCCGCCCGGCTGGTTGGCCTGTGGCGCGCGACAGAGCGGGTGGATCTGGGCAGTGCATCGGGCCGCGTTCTTGCTCAGAGCGTCTCCGCCGACCGGGATCAGCCGCCGTTCACGCGCTCCACACGGGACGGTTTCGCCTGCCGGGCGGCCGAAGCATCCACGCACAAGTTTCTCAAGCTGGCTGGTGCATCCCGTGCCGGAAGCGCTCCCGCCGGGCCTCTTCCGAAACGTGCGGCCTGGGAGATCATGACCGGCGCGCCTGTTCCCGAAGGCGCCGACGCTGTCATCATGATCGAACACGTCGAGGTATCTGAAGGAAACGTCCGTCTGCTGCCGCCGCGCACGGTTGAGACGGGCGAGAATCTTGTGTACAAGGGAGCCCAGGCGCGCGAGGGAGAAGAACTGCTCGCCGCCGGAAGCGTGATTCAGGCACAGCAGATTGCCCTTGCCGCCAGCTGCGGCTACGCTGCCCTGGAAGTCTACGCCCGCCCGCGAGTGGCGATTCTGGCCACAGGAGACGAGCTTGTGCCGGTCGAGGTCGAGCCAGCCGCTGGACAGATTCGTAACTCAAATGCGCCTATGCTGGCAGCGATGGTAGCTGCGGCCGGCGGCGAGCCATGGGTTCTGCCCAGGGCTGCCGACACAGCGGAAGCGCTTGATGCCGCGCTCGCCCAGGCTGCGCAGGCCGATCTGCTGCTTATCTCCGGCGGCGTCTCGGCGGGCAAGTTTGACCTGGTGGAACCGGCGCTGGCGCGGATAGGCGCTCGCTTCCTCTTTACCGGGGTAAAAATCCAGCCGGGCAAACCACTGGTTTTTGGAGACTTGCCGGCGAAAAACAGCGCAGATCAAGAACAAAGCCCAGTGAGGCTCCCTTTCTTCGGCCTGCCTGGCAATCCAGTTTCGTCGGCGGTCACTTTTTTGCTGTTTGCCGCACCGGTTTTGGCGGCTCTCGCCGGCAGCACGGGAACAGGAATGCGGTTTGCGCTGGCGCGGCTCAGGGTCGCGTCCGACAGGCACGGCAAGCCCGGCCTGACCCGCTTTCTGCCCGCGCGTTGCAGCTTTGCTGGCGCCACTCCGGAGGTGGAACTGGTTCCCTGGCAGGGATCGGGTGACCTGGCAGCTCTGGCGCATTCCAACTGCTTCCTGGTGGTGCCCGAGGACGCGCATCGGCTTGAGGCAGGCTCTATCGTCCGGATTCTGCTCACTTCGTAAGGCTCGCTTTTGGTTTTTATGAGGAAGGTTATGTCTGAACTTTCGCATTTCGATGATGCCGGCCACGCCTCCATGGTCGATGTGAGCGTCAAGCGAGCCTCTCGGCGCACGGCCACGGCCTCGGCATTCGTTGAGCTTTCAACCGCGGTTCTGGGGGCTTTGCCTGCCAACCCCAAGGGCAATCCGCTTGAAGTAGCGCGCTTCGCCGGTATCCAGGCCGCCAAGCGCACCGCCGATCTGATTCCCATGTGCCATCCACTGGCTTTGACCCATGTGGACGTGCAGGCAGAGATCGTGGAAGGCGGTGTTCGCATCACCGCGACAGTAGCCACGGTCGGTCCCACCGGCGTCGAGATGGAGGCGCTGACGGCAGCCTCAATCGCCGCGCTGACGGTCTACGACATGACCAAGGCGCTGGACAAGTCCATCGTGATTCGCAGCATTCAGCTCGAAGCGAAATCGGGTGGAAAGAGCGGGGATTTTTCGCGAGAGGGCGGGCGCGCATAATCCGCACCGCGGCTCTTTCAGAAGCCGTCGAAATGGACTACGATTCTCCTTCCGCCTGAAGGAGGCACCATGCTGCGGTCTGCTCTCATTCCTGCCTGTCTTGTTCTCACCTGCCTTGCCACCACCACCGCTGCCGGAGCCCAATCCGTCACCGTCTACCAGACCACGCCTGACCTGTTGGAGGCGCTCTCGCAACGCGAGAATCTGCACCTCTCAAAGAAAATGGCGGAGTCAGAAACTGCCCCGCTGATCACCGTGGACGAAACCCAGCGCTTCCAGGAGGTCGATGGCTTCGGCGCTTCGCTCACCGATGCAGCGGCGTGGCTCTTCGCAAAAAAGCTCACCCCGAAGCAGACCGATGCTGCTTTCAAATCGCTCTTTGCCCGCAAGGACGGCATTGCGCTCGACATCCTGCGCCAGCCCATCGGTTCCTCTGACCTGGCGGTGACCTTCTACTCCTACGATGACCTGTGCGAGCAAACTGCCAAGGCCTGCACCACGCCCGCCGGCGTCACCGACCCCAATCTCGATCACTACTCGCTCAAGCACGATGAGGAGTACATTCTGCCGGAGCTCAAGAAAATCCTGGCCATCAACCCTGGTCTCCACATCATGATCACCCCGTGGAGCCCGCCGGGATGGATGAAATCTTCAGGGTCGATGATGGGGTCGGATGCGGCAACCAAAACACAGTCAACCTTGAAGCCGGAGTTTTATCCGGCCTATGCCAGCTACTTCGTCAAGACCATCCAGGGTTACCAGGCTGCAGGCGTACCGATTTGGGGCCTGACCGTGCAGAATGAGCCGCTCTACGCGCCGCCCACCTACAGCGGTTTGCACATGGAGGCGGACGAGCAGGCAAAGTTCATCGGCGATGCGCTGGGTCCGGCGCTGGCCGCCGCGCACCTGACACCTAAGCTGATGGCCTACGACCACAACTGGGACCGCCCCGATTACCCCGAAACCGTCCTCAAGGATCCCAAGGCCGCCCCGTTTATGGCTGGAACCGCCTGGCACCACTACGGCGGCGATCCCTCCGTGATGACCAAGAATCACGAGGAGTTTCCGCAGAAGGATCAGTGGGTGACCGAGTCCAGCGGCGGAGCATGGCAGAAGGGCAATGTTTTCTCTGACGAAGCCGCCGAACTGATCGCCGTCATGCGCAACTGGTCGCGAGGCTACGTGCTGTGGGCGCTGGCCACTGACCAGAACCACGGCCCCTTCGTAGGAGGCTGCGACACCTGCCGCGGACTGGTCACCATTGACCTTACTGACCCGGCAAGTCCCAAAGTGAAGCCGGAACTGGACTACTATGTGCTCGGCCACGCCAGCAAGTTTCTGCTCCCCGGCGCAGTGCGCATCGCTTCCAATGAGCCCACCGGCACGCAGATGAAAGACGTAGCCTTCCAGAACCCCGACGGCACCATCGTCCTCTATGCGCTGAACGCCGGAACCTCCGGCCAGGTCATCCGCATCGGTTTCCACGGCAAGAAGGCCGTGACCACCCTGCCTGCTGGCGCAGTGGCCACGTTTATCTGGCGACCGTAAATTCTACTTCGACGAGGGTGGGGCTTTGGCGGCGGGAGGGTGATCGTGATCGTCATCCTTCGGAATCACAAACGGCTCAGGCCCAAAATGCCCCCTGTGGCAGGTTCCGCAGGTGACGGGCACATCGGAGCTGGGGATCTTGGACACATAGTTGACGTTAATGTCCTCGGTCATCTTGTACATCAGCCGGGCCGATGCCTTTTCCGGCTTGGAGTCGTCGGCGTAGTTGAGCCGGGGACGGCCGTTGGGCCCGATGTTCTTGGGGTCTGCCGCGTGGCATGTGCTGCAGTGCACGCCCAGTTCGGCCTCCCAGCCTTCCATGATCTCGTGCACCTGGTCGCCGGTAAGGTTTTTGGGCAGTACCTGCAGATTCGTCGGCGGGGTGTGGGGATGGTCGTGGTGTTCAGCCTGTCCGGCGGGGCCAGGCGTGGCAGGCGCTTGCGGGGCTTGAGGCGACTGGGCAACGGTGGTGACGGCGAAAATTGCGGCGGTCACAAGGGCAGTGACCGAGGCGGGAAGGGAAACTGAAGAGGGCTTCAAGGGCAGGATGTCCTTAGGGAGTGGGATGTCTTAACGCTTTGACGGAATTCTACCGAAGAAAGATGAGTTTTCCCTTAATGCGCTTCGGTCCAGAGACGCAGTCATGGTCCCGCAGGGAGAAGCGTAAGGGCAAGTCGACAGCGTGGCTTATGCCTATGCGGGCCGTGACGTGCACTTCGGAGACAGCGAAACCGTCGTCAAGGAGCTGTAGCGGTGACGCGGAATCAAGCAGATCGAGGCCGTTCTGGCCAGCGCGGGTGATGCCGAGCGCCTGGCAAAGGCGGCTGGGGCCTGAGGTCAACTGGCCGGGCTTGACGACCTTCGCCGCCGGCTTGAGCCCGCGACTCAAAGCCATCTGCTCAAGCCCGGCCAGTGGCTCCAGGGCACGAATCAGTACGCTGCCTGCCTTGCCTTGCGTCTCGCACGACACATTCATGCAGAAGTACTTGCCATAGATGGCATACACGTACGCATGCCCCGCTGGACCAAAGAGAACCTGGTTCCGCGGGGTGGGGCCGCGATGGGCATGAGCCGCCGGGTCGGGCGTTTCGTTGTGCGGCCCCAGGTAGGCTTCCACTTCGACAATCCGCCCGGCGAGGTACTTTGTACCGTTCTCGTCTCTGATCCGGTGCGCGAGGATTTTGCCGAGCAGACGCGGAGCCACTTGCTCCGGCGGGGCCTCAAGAAACGTTCGTTCGACCAGCCGAGACCCTCGCGTGTCCCACGTCCCGATTTTGGGGCATGGGGCACCCGGAGCCTTTTCCACGACACGTGAAATCAGTGCCTTGCGCCCTACTTTTGTGCTTTTTTCCATTCCTTGATCAGTGCCAGCACTTCCTCGGCGTGCCCTTCCGGGGTGACTTTGGGAAAGATGTGCAACAGCTTCTGGTCCGGGCCGATCACAAACGTGGTCCGCTCAATCCCCCACACTTTCTTCCCGTACATGTTCTTTTCCTTCATCACGCCAAACTGATTGCACACTTTCTCGTCTACATCAGCAAGGAGTGTGTAGGGCAGATCGTATTTTGCCCGGAACTTGGCCTGTGCCTTGGGCGTGTCGCGGCTGATGCCGAGCACTACGGCGCCGGCGGCCTGAATCTTCTTGAAGACGTCGCGGAACCCGCAGGCCTCGATGGTGCAGCCAGGAGTGTCCGCCCTGGGATAAAAGAAGAGTACAACCGGCTTGCCGGCGTAAGCTGACAGGCTGGTGGTCTTGTCCTCGTCGGTTTGCAGCGTGAAGTCGGCGACTTTCTGATTCAGTTCCATTTTCTGGTTCCACTCCTTGGGGAATTTCCTCGTATGGTAAGTAAAGGGTCGGGTTTGGCAATTACTGGTTTGGCAGTACCTTCTGATTATTCCCGAGGTGGGCGGCACATGTCATTGCGCGGCGCGTGGAGTCTGTTGATGGCACCAAGGGTTGCCGTCGCTCTTGGCCTGCTCGCCGCGCTGCCGGCAGCCGCGCAATATCCCGGTCAGATCACCAAGCCGGACAAGGAGACGCCGGAACTGCGTTCTATTGCCGTTCTCGAGTGGACCGGCGATTTGACCAAGCCCAAGGCCAGCCGCCTGGTCCCCGTAGCTGTGCTCGACGCCGGCACATTGCAGGACGGTGGCGTTTACCTTGCCAGGCCCCAGCCACTCGCGCTCTCCGGCGAGGTGGAGTATGAGCTCGACAAGGACGGCAAGCCAATTGGCCTTTACGACATCAAAAACGCAGGGCAGGAACAGGGCTTCTGGATGGGCTACGGCTCGTGGAAGCCGATGCCGGTGGCCCGCCCCAAGCGGCCTGCGCTCGACCTGGCCAAACTCGACGAAAGCGATGCGCTGAGCGACGAGCCTGTCCTGCACCGCAAGCATCACGCCGACGACCCGCCTGCCAGCGGGAAAACAAGCGGCGGAAGCGATTCGGGCTCCCAGGCGCCGCCGGCCGACAGCGACCCCGACCGGCCAACGCTGCATCGCGCCCCTTCGGCCGGCAGCGGCGCCAGCTCCAGCACATCGGGAACGTCTGGCGCCTCAGGAACCCCAGGCACAACAGGCACATCGAGTACCAGCTCGACTGCTACGTCGGATGAGCCAACGCTGCATCGCAAAGACTCATCGTCTGACAGCAGCACCGCCTCTGGCAGCAATGCATCAGAGTCGACCAGCACCAGTGCGGCTACTGACGATCCCGACAGGCCAATTCTGAAGAAGAGCAGGAAGAAGCCGCCGGAAGACGTGGGTCATGTGGACTCGACCGACGACACCGATCCCGACCGCCCCAGGCTCAAGCGCGGCAAGTCCAACGCGGACAGCCTCGGCGTAACCCCCAGCCTGATGGGGATGCCCGCCGACATGCAGCAGGCCGTGGCCGTCTCCGACGCGAAGACGCACCCCGAGCATCCGTGGGACTTTCAGTGGTCCGATCCAGCAGATCAGGACAAGATGAAGTCGGCCCTCGAAGACATGGCGCGCGACGCTTTGGGCCTCAAGCCTCCGCCGCCTCCGCCCGCGCCCAGGAAGACTGGGACAACGAAGACCACCTCCCGAAAGACCGCCAAGCCGCCTGCTCCGCCACCCCAGCCGGCGCCGCTTGAAGGTGAAAATTTTCGCGTCTTTGAACTGGCCTATGGTTCAGGCGCGACGCTGGTCCTCTCAGCGCATACCAGCGGCCCGCTCGCGCAGCAGAAGTTCGTGACCATCGTTGCGCAGCCGGACCTCTACGGCAATGTGCTCGTGCTTCTGAAAAACGTGACAGACGGCACGCATCTGGACGAAAAACCGCGCATGCGCCTGGTGGATGCGGTGGATGCAATGGCCGATAACCGCGGCGAACTGCTCTTTGAACTGCGCGGCGCAACCCAGCGGCAATTCGCGCTCTATCGCGTGATGCGCGGCCAGGCAGAGAAGCTCTTCGTGACCGGCGGCGCGGACTTTGGTATAGAGAGCAGCGAATAAAAATCACCGGCCAATTGCAGCTGCCGGAACATCGCGCAGCCGCGCAGGGCTTGAATGTGTGCTCTATTGATCACTTATAGCCCGAAAGTGTGATAGCTCGCGCAAATCTCTTGTCGCGCATCGTCTGGCTTGAGTATTACTTCCTATACAATACGAATAAGGTGGGCGTATAGCCCCCTGACAAGGATCCCCCCAAGAATATGGCCTCAGTCGTTACCGCACTCCCCGTCGAACCCGCCCTCGCAAGCACATCCGTTGCAATTCCTGAAATTTCCGAGACTCCCGTCGCTGCTGCTCGCGCAGTGCCCGCAAAGCTTGAAGTACGCATGGGCCGCGCAGCCACCATAGGAGATGGCATCAACTGGTTGACCCTCGGCGTCATTGCCGCCTTCCATGTTGGCGCCATTGCGGCGCTGTTCTTCTTCAGCTGGGAGCGGTTGCTGGCGATGGTTGTGCTCTATATTCTGGCCATCAACGTGGGCATTGGCATGTGCTATCACCGGCTGCTGACCCACCGCGGCTACCAGGTTCCCAAGTGGCTTGAATACACCATGGCCGTCTGCGCCACGCTTTCGCTTGAGGGCGGACCGATCTTCTGGGTGGCCACGCATCGCGTACATCATCAGAACAGCGATCATGAAGGCGACCCGCACACTCCGCGCGAAGGCGGATTCTGGGCTCACACCGGCTGGCTGCTCTGGGGCAATGCTCTCCATGCGCAGACGGATGTGCTGGCGCGCTACGTGCCCGATCTCGAGCGTGATCGCTTCTTCTGCTGGCTGAGCAAGTACCACTGGATTCCACTGGTGGTAAGCGGCGTACTCCTGTTTGGCCTGGGCTGGATGACCGGCGGTTGGGTCAACGCAGTGGGCATGCTGCTCTGGGGCGCCTTTATGCGCGTAACCCTCGGCCTGCACGCCACCTGGTTTGTCAACTCGGCTACGCATCTGTGGGGCAGCCGGCGCTTTGAAACCCGCGACGACTCGCGCAACAACTGGTGGGTGGCCCTGGTCAGCGGCGGCGAGGGTTGGCACAACAACCACCACGCGCATCCGGTCTCCGCGCGCCACGGCCTGCGCTGGTTTGAGGTTGATCCCAACTATTACGGCATCTGGTTGCTCTCAAAGCTTGGCCTGGCGAAGAAGATCAAGCTGGCCAAGTACGACAAGGCAAACCCCAAACCGGCGGGAATGTAAAGCCGCTTCGTACACGGCGATCAGAGAATCATCGGCAACAGGAAAGGCGGCCATCCCGGCATGGGATCGGCCGCCTTTTCATCTTGCACCGAAAACCTTGGAACGGCCGGAAAAGTTCCGGTGAGACCATTCTTCGACAATTGAATGCCTGCGCGCGAACCGGGGACGCTCCATCAATTCGCCTTCTTTCCGGTGAAATGGCAAGCGGACAAGCCAGAGCGAGCCTCCCGCGAGCGTCTGCCGCACCGCAAGGTGCCTACTTCCGCACTTTGGCCCGCAGCCACAGCGTCCCAAACAGCGGCAGCGCGATCACCAGCACCAGCACGCCCGCCGGAAATCCCGCATAGAGATAGCTGTCTGCGTAGTTCACTGTGTGCCCGCCGATCAGGTTCCACGCCAGCAGCGAAAAGATGGCTACGCAGGTGGTCGCGAAGAAAGTGAAGAAGGCCGAGGCAAAGGCCAGCAGCAAGCTCTGGAAGAAGCTGAACCCGGCCAGCGGAAAGCCCAGGAAAGTTCCACCGGCGGGGTGTTGCGTGGTTGCGGATTGGGTCATCGAAGCTCCTCCTGCCGGTTTGTGGCCGTCATCATCTAGAATACAAGTTCAGTGTCCACGAGCGCACAAATCGAGCTTTGGCATGCGGAGAAGGTGGCGACGCAGGTGACCGTCTCCACGGCCGCCAACGGCATCCACTACGCCGCATGGGGCGAGACGCGCGTCTCGGAGCCCGATCTCGAACGCCTGGTGGGCGCGGTTCCGGCCACGCTGTCTGCTGCTCTTGAGAGCCGCGCGTATTACTTCGTTCCCCTCGCCATTGCCGACACCGGCGAGGTCATGATCGCCCCGGCCTACTCGGTCGACCTGGGCGACCGCGCTATCTGCCACCGCAACCAGACCTTCGGCAGCACAGAGGCCGTATTTCTCTCCACGCGGCTCGTCGAAGACCGCTTCGGGCTGGCCTTTGAGTTCTTCATCAACGTTGCCCACAACTTTGTTGAGGCCGCCGGAGTGCCGGAAAGCTTCTCCACGCTGGCGTGGGCGCACGCCGAGGCCCAGGTCCGCGGCGAAACCAGCCAGGACGCCTGGGAGAGCCGCCGCCGCGCGCAAGACAGCCTGACCGCCAAGCACATCGACGAGCGCTCGCGCACCGCTTACTTCGAGGCGGCATTCTCTGACGCGCTGGCCGTCTACATGCTGTCATTGGCAGTCGACTTCGACTACCACGACCTGCGCGAACGCGAGTACCCGCTGCTCGCCGCCCCGGCTTTGGCCGAGCGTCTTCGCCACGTCGCCGGCCTCTTCCCCACCAACCCCGGCTACGAGTTCCAGGTGCTTTACCGCCGCAAGGGGTAGAGCCGCAGAAAGTCACGCGCTCACGGACGGGTTGTCGATGGATTGGTTGAGCCATTCTCGGAAAATTTTGAAGCGGGGACAGCGAATAGCTACCGCATCGGGTTTGATCATTTCCAGCAGCTTGCTGGCATGCTTGATCTTCCCGTACTCGCCCTTTTGAGTATGCTTGGTTGCGTTCTTGAGCTTGTCGTATAGGTCAGCTTTCGGCTCTTCCTCAAGATTGAGGCGCTTTGGAAGAGCATCATGCCGGAAGTCCCTCTTATAGAACTCCTGCAACGCATCTGGATCGGCGACGATCCACGCTTCCATGCATTGCACCATCAAATGGACCTGTGCAGCAATATTTTGCGGCAACGTCCAACCGTCGCCCTGTCCTCGGGCGCCAACACCTTCCTTGTTTCGCAGATGGGCCAAGCGAACTGGCGCATCTTGCGCAAAATCCTTTTCATCTTTGGGTGAAGGAGCAATTGCAGTTTCGGAATCCACCAGCAGCGCGTTGACTCTATCGCTATTGACATTTAGTGCGTTCTTGAAGGCTTTGAAAGCCTCGTCTCTTCCGCCGCAACAAACGAACCTAAGGCCCCCGCGTTTCTCCCTGGCTTTCAATCGCTCATTCACAAACAAGGCATCGAATCCTCGGCGCAACTCTTCTTGAAGCGAAACCGTGTGCCCACCGCCTTCAACGTACACAGCGATCTCTTTCAAAGATTGCCCCCGATTTCGCCAATGCGCCAGATCTCTCCGAGTCTGTATTTGTCCAGCCAGAAACGCAGCTTCTCCGACTCGACTCTCTTGAGCACTGTGCCGCCCCGGTATTCGCAAACCAGCACAGAGTCGGCGACTTCTGTCAGCGCGGAGACGAGCGCGTCCGAATGCGTGGTGACGATCAATTGCGTGCGTGTCGATGCCTCCTGAAGCAAGCTTGCGAGCAACGCGATTGCGTCGGGGTGCAATCCAAGCTCAGGCTCTTCCATGCAGATTAATGGCGGAGGAGTGGGAGAAAGCAACTGGGCCAGAATGGCCATGAAGCGGATGGTTCCGTCGGAAAGGCGCGTGGCGGGGATGGGCATTTTCATCCCCGCCTCGTGGAGAAAAAACTGGACCGTGCCGCCAACTATAAGCGTACTAAACCGTTGGAAGCGAGGAAGAAAACGAGAAAGGTAGGTATTGAATTCCGCCCACGCGCTAGAGTGTTCTAACTGGTTGAGAATCAACCCGAGATTCCGCATATCGGGGAGTAATGCTTCGGATGGCAGATCGGCGGGCTGAGGCTGACGAAGCTGACCGTTGCGACCGAAGCTCCATTCGCGGAAGCCCCTCATCTGCTCGAACTTTTGTCCTATCCCAGTCAACTCTGGGTAGACGAAGGAATCTTTGAGCTGTGCCAAGATTGACTCATCTTGCTTGAGAGCCGTGGGATCCAGGACTCGCTTTTCTCTGCGGTCCGTGTTGGTTAACCCATTCACGCTTCTGGCGTGAACAATGGGATTGCCTTTCTTGAAACGATAGTATGAGGATGAATCTGGATCGAGATCGCCGTTCTTGGTCTCATCTTCGATTACTTCGTCAGTAATCTCGACACGTTGGCCAAGAGCGGAAAATGCAAGCCTATAACGAAATATTGGCGGATGATGAATAAGGCCAAGCGTTTCAGTTGAGCTTCTTCCAACGACCTTGAAAAGACTCAAATATTCCACACACGTTTCAATCGTGCCTACTCTAGCAGTGTTCTCCCCCTTCCAAAGCCACTCGCGCGCCCCACCGCCTTCGCGGATAGCGCTTGCAAACCCCGTGGGCAAGGCATGAAGCAGCTCAATCCCCTCGATGAGGTTGGACTTTCCCGAGCCGTTGGGACCGATCAGGACGTTTAGCCCCGTCAGCGGTATCGGCTCGGAACCGGGAGGAAATGAAAGTATCCCATCCAGACGCAGGGATTTCAGAAATGGCACTTTATCCTCCAATGGGCATTGCAGCCAAGATACAACAATTCAGTGTACCGGGCCATAACGGCCATCGGCCGCAAATCCGCGTCCGCAAGCCATTCAAACAGCGCAGCGGTTCTGGCCAGCGTAATTCAACTCGAATACAGATTCCTGCCGATGAACTCGTTGCGGAATTTGCCCTGCGGATCGTGGTGGCCGACAAACTCCTTGAACTCGTTGAGGCGGGCATACTGCGCCTGCAAACGCGAAGGCGGAATGGTGAAGAGCTTGGCCCAGTGGGGACGCGGGGCGAACGGCTCCAACTGCTTCTCGATCTGGGGCAGGATTTTGCTCACCTCGGGCCACTCGGGCTTCCAAGTGAAATGGATGGCGAGCGAGTCGCGCTGGTAAGCCATACTCATCCACAGGTTATCGGCGGCGATGGTGCGCAGCTCGGTGATGAACAGATGCGGAGTGATCTGCGCGCGCAGCTTTTCAACCGCGAGGATGGCCTCGTAGCCGCGCTCGCGGGGAACAAAATACTCGGTCTGCAACTCGCGCCCGCTTGACGGCACAAAGTTCATGCGAAAGTGGGGCAGGCGCTCATACCAGGGCCCCGGGATCCCTTGCTGCTCGGTGCAGGGCTCGGCATCGTGTCCCGCAACAGGGTGCAGCTTTGTTTTGGCGAGCTTTGCGCCATAAAACTCAGGCTGCCACTCATTCTTGTCGCCGGGCGCGAGGCGGCGCTTGATCCAGACCTGTGTGGCCTGGTGATTTTGCCAATCGGTAAATAGGCTCACGCTGTAACCGGCGCCGAAGATCTCGTCAAAGTGGTGCGCGAGGTGGTCGAAGGAAAGATCCTCGTAGACCGATTGCGCCACTTGAAACGTGGGCAGCAGGTTGAGCGTGACCGCGGTGACCACGCCCAGGCTTCCGAGGCCGACGACCGCGCCCGGAAATCTGTCGCCGTCCTTCTCGTGCGAGAGAACTACCGTCTCGCCGCTGGCTGTCATGATTTCAAGTGCTGAAACGGCTGTGGCAAGGTTGCCGTTGTGCAGGCCTGATCCGTGCGTCGCGGTAGCGATGGCGCCGGCCACGGAGATGTGAGGCAGCGAAGCCAGGTTGTGCAGCGCGTAGCCGCGCGCGTCAATGATTGGGGCGAGCTTGCCGTAGGTCACGCCCGGGCCCACAGTCACGGTACGCGCCTTATCGTCAATCGAAATCTGGTCGAGCCGCTGGAGCGAGATCTGATTCTCTGTGCTGTCGGCGATGGTGTTAAATGAGTGCTTCGTGCCCAGCACGCGCAGCCTTGCGCAGCTCTTCACCACCTTCCGCGCCTCGTCGATGGACCCCGGCGTAAACAGGTGGTCGGTGCTGTAGGTGAGGTTCCCGGCCCAGTTCTCGCGCGGGCCGGTGACCTCCTGGCCAGCTGCTGCATGCGGCAGAAAACTTCCGGCCACAATCGCGCCGGATGCCTTGAGGAATTCTCGTTTGTCCATTGATCACGCTCCGATCCGGGGAAAATCAAAACGGTTTCAATCGCCCGTGTACGCGATGCGGCCCTCGCTGATCGTCCACCGAACTTTGCCCTGCATGGTCCAGCCGTCGAAGGGGGTATTGCGGGACTTGGATTTTGTTTCCCGCGCTTTGTAGGTCCACTCGGCCTTGGGGTCGAAGACGACCACGTCTGCAAAGCTACCCACGGCGAGCGAGCCGCGGCCTTTCAATCCCAACAGCGCCGCTGGCTGTGCGCTGAGGAGGCTTAGCACCCGGCCCAGCGGCATCTTCCACTCCCTGTGCAGCCAGCGCAAAGAGAGGCCAAGAGCCGTCTCCAGGCCCGTGATGCCGTTGGGCGCATTCTCAAACTCCACTTCCTTCTCGTGGATCGCGTGCGGCGCGTGGTCAGTGGCGATTGCGTCCACCACGCCGTCGAGGATGGCCTCGATCATCGCGTCGCGATCGGCAGCCGACCGCAGCGGCGGACACATTTTCGCGTTCGTGTTGTAGAGGCCGACATGCTCTTCCGTGAGCAGAAAATGATGCGGCGCCACCTCGCAGGTAACACGCAATCCATTGCGGCGAGCCTGGCGAACAGCAGCCAGCGCAGCGGCTGTCGAAGTGTGCGCTACGTGCAGGTGAGCGCGTGCGTCACGTAATTCGGTCACCAGTCTGATATCCCGCTCAACGATGGAAGACTCAGCCTCGGCCGACATGCCGCGCAGACCGAGTTTGAACGCCATCGCCCCGGCATTCATGCTTCCGCCCTGGGTCATGCGCGTGTCCTCGGCATGCTGGATCACGCTCAGCCCCACCCGGGCCGCGGCAGCCAGGGTCTCGCGCATCACGCTGTCTTTCAGAATGGGCAGGCCGTCATCGGTCACCGCGACGGCGCCGGCGGACTTGAGCGCCGCGTAGTCGTTCAGCGCCTCACCTTTTGAACCGCGCGTAGCAGCGGCGATGGGGAAGACGCGCACTACCGCGCCGCGCTCCGGCGCCTGCATCCAGCGCGTGATCTCTGCTGAATCATTCACCGGCCTTGTGTTGGGCATGGCCGCAACGGAAGTGAAGCCGCCCGCTGCCGCCGAGGCCGTGCCCGTGGCAATGGTCTCCTTGTAGCCCTGGCCCGGCTCGCGAAGATGAACGTGGATATCCACGAGTCCAGGCGCAACGGTGAGACCCGTGGCGTTCAGCACTTCAGCACCGTTGGCCAACTTCAGCTTGCCCGGGCCGGCGATCTCGGCCACGCGGCCGTCCTTGAGCAGGATGTCCTTGGGCGCATCCACGCCGGCCGACGGATCGATCAGGTGCCCGCCGCGAATTATAAGAGCCGTCATCCGCGGCCTCCGGTTCCGTCATTCAAAATGCACTCTATCCGAAAAAACATTGTGGTCCTCAATTGCCGCGCGCTACTGGACAATCACAAATTGTCCCGTTTCCGATTCTATTTTCCCGATGTGCTTCACCGCTCTGGCATCGCGGTAAGAGTCGATATTCATTGGTTCACTCATTAAGTTCTCCGCTTTCGTCAGGCCGATGTCGGGAACAAAAGCGCTGGCCGTGTAAGTTCCCGGATCAGTGAGAACGTATTTTGCGGTTGCTTCACGAAACAATTCAGAGCTGGTCTGCTTAGGAGCAATGCAGTAATTGACGTCGGGCGGGGTGGCAGTAATCATGGGTATCCCGTCGTGCTGCACGAGCTTTGGCTCGGCGCCGGTTGCGCTGTCGAAAACATGGATCAGAAAATTGTTCTGTCCGAAACATGCGGTGAGTTTGGAATAATTTACGGCCGTGGCCTTCACCCAGATCGCTGAACCAGCCTTGAACTCTCGCGCGGGAACGAAGACCTTGGGACAGAATTGAACACCCTTCCTGCAGCTGGGGTCGGGTTCAAAACGTCCAGCTTCGAACGAGATGGAGAGCGGTTGTTTGGAGCGGGACGCTTCCACTCGGCTAGCTTGCGGCGCGGCGGTGACAAGAAGACAGGAACAGGAAAACGACAGCGCGATGCGGATTGCGGCGATCTTCATGCGGCTCTCCTTCTTCGGCGGGTAGGCTGACCGTTCCATCTTGACGCTACGCACGGCTCGATGTGAGCGCCCGTTCCACCACCGCCATGCGAATTGCGACGCCGTTCTTGACTTGTTCGAGAATCGCGGACTGTGGTCCGTCTGCCACCCCCGCCGTGAGCTCAAGCCCGCGAATGATTGGTCCCGGATGCATCACCACCGCAGTGGGCGCGTGCGCGGCCAGGCGCGGCCCAGTGAGTTGGAAGCCGGTCTTGTACTCTTCAAGATCCAGTTGCAGGCCGGCCAGCCGTTCCGCCTGGATACGCAGCATCATGACTATTTGCGATTGGCGAAGTGCCGCGTCGAAGTCGCGCTCGATCTCTATGCCGGGCCCGACCTGCGCGGCAAGTTCCGGCAAAAGTTCTTTGGGTCCGCAAAGCAGAACGCGCGCCCCCATCCGCGGCAACAGCAGCATGTTTGACCGTGCCACGCGGCTATGCAGAATGTCACCAACGATGGTGACGGTGATGCCCGCGAGTGTCTTCTCGGTGACGTCGTGCGTGTCCGGCTTGAGATGCGCGAGGATGGTGCGCAGGTCGAGCAGCGCCTGCGTGGGATGCTCGTGCATGCCGTCGCCGGCGTTCAGCACGGGCAGGCGGGTTTCCGCCTCAAGCAGCCACGGCGCACCCGACGAGTTGTGGCGCAGGATGATTGCCTCGGCGCCCAGCGCGCGCAGGGTCAGTCCGGTGTCCTTAAGCGTTTCGCCCTTTTCAATGCTCGAAGAAAGGCTTGAGACCAGCACGGTATCCGCGCCCAGTCCCTTTGCGGCCAACTCAAAGCTGGTTCGCGTGCGCGTGGAAGATTCGTAGAAGAGCAGAGCAATGCGGCGCTTCAAGAGAATGCGATCGCGGGTGAGCGGATCCTGATTTTCCAGGGCTGTGGCGCGCGCGAGAATGTGGCTGATTTCAGCCAGAGTCAGGTCGGATGCGGACAGCAGCGATCCTGGGTTATATGGAAACGGCGATGCGGTTGCGGCTGGCGGATGAAGCGATCGGCGAGTAGGTGCTGCGGTAGGGTGCATTCGTTCCAGCTTCTGGTTCCTGGCTCTTGGCTTTCAGCATATAGATCCTAGCTAAGAGCTAAAAGCTAGAAGCTAGCGGCTGTCCTTTTCAATCCACGCGCTCCACCAGAAGCACCTGCTCGTCGTTATCGACTTCGCGGAACTTCACTTCGATGATTTCGCGGCTGCTGGTGGGAACGTGTTTGCCGACATACGTGGCCTCAATGGGCAGTTCGCGATGCCCGCGGTCAATCAGTACCGCAAGCTGCACGCGGCGCGGACGGCCGTGGTCAAAGAGCGCGTCCAGCGCAGCGCGGATGGTCCGGCCGGTGTAGAGCACGTCGTCGCAGAGGATCACATCCCGGCCCTCGATGTCGATGCCGATGGCGCCTTCCGTGACCACAGGGCGAACATCGGCGGTGGAAAGGTCGTCGCGATAGAACTGGATGTCGAGCACGCCGGTGGCGACCGGGTGCTTTTCAATGCCGGAAATGAGCTTGCCCAGGCGCTCGGCCAGCGGAATGCCGCGCCGTTTGATGCCCACCAAAGCCAAACCTTCACTGCCGTTGCTTTTCTCCACAATCTCGTGAGCCAGGCGCACCAGGGTGCGCTCAATCTCCGAGGCGGACATCAGCCTGCCCTTGATGCGCAGACTGGTCTTGCTTTGGGCTTCGCTCATTGGGTGCTTTCTCGCGGCGAGAGGATCATCGCTTGTCTCTGGTGGGGATGATACGAGGGCTCACCGCTTGGGGGCAAGTTGTGGAGAAGTGGGACCGAAAATCGCGGCGAAAGCGGCCTTGCGGCAAACGGAAGAAAGAAGATTTAGGTGCACCTCAGAAAGACTCAAATGAACCTCGGAAAGCCTCAAACCTCCGGTGTGCGCGCAGGAGCCAGCAGACGCGCGCCCAAAGCGCCGCCTGCAACGGCGAAAAACAGAAGGAAAACCGAGTTGAGGGCGAGCAGCATGGCCCACATGCCGGCATGTCCGGTCTGCGACCGCATCCATGCCAGGACGGGAGCAAACTCCGCCTGCATCTGTGCGCCATCGGCCTGGCCCATCTCGGAAATTGATTGCTGGGTCTTTGCCTGGAACGGATCCAGCACGACGGTCTTGTAGAACGAGTCCATCTGTCCGGACTGGTGCTGCACATAGCGCTGGACAAACAGCGACCCGCCGCTGATGGCAAACGCCAGCCAGCAGCCCATCAGTCCTGTAACCAGGCCGATGCGGGCGCCGGCTCCGATCGTGACCCATGCCGGCTTCTGGCTCCGTACGTAGAGAACCACTGCCCAGGACGCGGCAGCCGACATCCAGAACAATCCCAGAATGTTGACCGGGGAAGGGCTGCTCGACAGCAGGCCCGCAGGGATTGCGAGCAGCAGCGCCAGGCGCAGCGCCGGCTTCCACTCCACGGTGCTTGCATCGCGTGGTGGCTCGTTCAAGCGCTCGGGCGCAGCTTGTCCGGGAACGGCGTCGGCTGAGTACACCAGTTGCGGCAGTCCGCAGGCAGGGCAATAGCAGGCTTCGGCCTGAACGGGCTGGTGGCAACGGGTGCAGACAATTTCCATACATCTATGAGCCTATCGCATCAGGCCGGTCATAGGCAGCCGTTCGCGCCCACAGCCCCGAGACAGATGTCCGTTCCACGGGAGCACCCGATTTGCCGGGACTCTGGCAAAGCAGGTCTACCTCTTGCGCGGCTCTCCGTGCTTTTTCATGGCAATCATCCGCAGCAGGAAGCCAAAGCTTCTCTCCCGGCAGGTGCGGCAGCGCATGGGGTACTGGAGAAGGAGCAGTCGACCGATGTCCGACCTTCGGAAATGAGAGGTGCGAAGGTCGGGCGACCCGCAAGTTGGGCAATGCGAAGGCATGAAATACTCCCGGTCTGAAGAACTCAATCTCAGTTCCCGATCAACGGGCATCAAGCGGCGATCGGGGCTTGTACACTATCCGCAATCGAATCGATGGGCAATGCTGATCGGATCTGCCTGAGTGCTCGAGCAAATCCTGAGATGCTGTAACCCGAAACCACAATACTGAAGTTGACGCGACCATCAGGGAGAGGCAACCTTGCACAACGCCTCGAAGGACACACCTTCTCAGGATTTGCTCTGCCTGCGCCGCGTGGTCCAAGGGAACTCACGCGGATAAAGACGCGCGAACCGCAGTCTCTCGCTCAGCCCTCATCAAAGGGCGAACTGTGAGACTTCCTGAATTCCGATGCGCCTGCGATGGGGATGGATGCCTGCAAAGGCTGAAGGCGGGTGCTTGTTTCGGCTTCACAAGCAGAAACCGCCTGACTTGGAAGTCGCTGGATCAGCAGCAGCCCTCTTTCCGTTGCACACTCAGGTGCGGGATCCGATGAGCTGAAGCTTCCCAGCCACAATAGCTTCTGCGGCCTGTACCGCTTCTTCCAGCGTCATGTTCGTTGAATCCAACAGGATAGC
>Ga0116135_1000408_pt1 | contig 23803 bp, 22 predicted proteins | sample June2015DPH_20_1_FD_89738 | JGI IMG/M metagenome (GOLD analysis project Ga0116135, IMG submission 89738) | Peatland microbial communities from SPRUCE experiment site at the Marcell Experimental Forest, Minnesota, USA - June2015DPH_20_10 | ecosystem: Environmental > Terrestrial > Soil > Wetlands... | reverse complement strand
ATGAGTTCGATGCCGAAGTTGGCTAGCTGGCGGGCGAATTCGACGAGACCGGTTTTGTCAGTGACGCTGAGGATGGCGCGCTGGACGCGGGAAGTGCTATGGGACATGATCGGCCTCGGCTATGAAAGGATTAGTGCGGAGCGACCGAAGATTCTATCAGGAGCGGTGGTCGCCCGCGCAAAACGGACGAAGAGATCGAAGGGCTGAAATTCATCAACGACGAAGGGCGCGAGGTTTAAACGAAGGACCGAAAAACAGGACTGGTCCGAGGTCTGTCGATCACGTTTCTGGCCGTGTGTCAGAGTGGATTCAGGCCGATGGAGCGCAAATAGAGATAACCCGCGATGTATGTGACCGCGAGACCGCCGTAAAAACAAGATCGACCGACCGGTCCTTTGCGGTTCAACGGCGCCGCCCGTCAGGTCCGATCTCCATGATTGTGGCGTCTCTAAGGTCTGCCACCAGCAGCATGACGCCGAGATAGAGCAGCGTAATCGCCCTAAGATCGATCCACGCGTGGTGGCCAGCGGTGGGCTTGCCCTCCGCGCTTGGCCGCCACATAGTCCGTACAGAAAAGCGAAACCTACGAGCGCAGTTGCCGCTCCGATGACCTTCAATTTTAGGATTGAGGCGCGCTTGGCTGGTTATCCTATGTCAGCAGCGCCCATCGCCTTGTCGTAGGTCCGTATCTGACCGAGATCGGCTCTTGAGTGCATCAGAGCGCTCGGCTATGTCTTCGCCTTGGCCTTCAGCTTGACCTGGCCATTCGCCACTTCGACCGAAAACTCCACGTCTTGGCAGTTGTACTGCTTACGAATCTGTTCCGTTTTCTTCTGCACGAAGGTGGAGAACGAATCCAGGCTGCCGGAGACATTTTCTCCCGCCTTTTTCTTGGCGGCTACCAACGTGTTGTAAAGCCGCTCCACCTGTTCGCGACCTCCTTCGCTTTCGTGCATCGTGAAGGGCTGCGTTCCGGCTGTGCCGGCTGCGACTGCGGCGGCGGCTTTGCTTACGCCGTACACCTTGTGCTGCGGTTTGTGGGGCTCTTCGTCACGGACGCCTTGCACGGACAGGAGCGCATCTTGCGGGCGACGGTAGCCTTCTTCGCGGATGCGGGACTTCTTGCGCCACAGATCGCTGTAGACGGCGTAGCGCTGGGCCATTTCGTTGTAACGGTAACGTTGGGAAAAGCTCATGCGGCCGCCGTCGGAGAATTTGCGCAGCAGCGAGAGCACCTTCCACTCGATGTCAGTGGGAGGCCGCTTGGTCGGATTGCTGAAGTAAACTTCGTACTCGATCTTCAAGCGGCGCAACTGGGTTTCGAGCACGCCTAATTCTTCGTCTGTGGTCACGAACCGGTCTCCAGGTGAACAGTGTAATGAGAAGATGGGGTGTGGGCGAGGTACCCGGCGGTCACCGAGGTGATGGTACTGAAGTAAGCTGTTGGCAGGTTAGCGGCTGGCTATCAGCTATCAGCGCCTGGCTTCGGCGGTGGCGACCCACGAGGATGGTTCTGATGCGCCGGAAAGGACTGCGGGTTCCTCGTCGCTGCGCTCCTCGGAATGACAGACCTAAAAGTAATAGCCGGCGACAGACTTGAATGATGGCTGGCCGCTGAAAGCTGAGAGCTTACTTCGAATTCGCCGCCATCTTTTTCACCATGGCCAGCACCAGCTTGCGGTCGCTCTCGTTCAGATTAGTCGCGTAGCGCCGGACTTGGCTTAGGAAACGAACTTCGTCATCGGAAAGCTGCGGCAGTCCCTTGGATCCGTTGCTGTGTCCCGACTCGGAGAAAAACTGCGACAGCGCAATCTCCATCGCGCCCGCAATCTTCGACAGAGTATCGAGGGATGGGATCGTGTGGCCATTTTCTACGCGCGACAGGTAGCAGCGCAGCAGGCCAGTACGCTTTTCGATGTCGCCCTGGGACATCCCTTTTTGCAGCCGGTAGTTTCTAATCGTCTCGCCGATGTTGATCTGGGGGAGCATTGCAGGATGCGACATAGTAACCAGATCGGGATTTTCTGGCAAGTGGAAATTCGTGCCATACGGGAACCACTTAGGAATCAGGGCTTGACAAAGCTGACCCGAGGGATGCTTTCACGATGTACAAAACAAATCGTGCAAGAGTAGTGCCTCCCGCGTTGACTAGCGCCGCAGTCACTTTTTCAAATTGTCGGCAAGAAAAGCAACCGTACGCTTCCATGCGTCGGCAGCGTCCGCAGGACGATAGCCATCTTTGTTGTTCGGGTTCTCGAAAGCATGCCCGGCGTCGTCGTAGATTTTGATATTGATCTTCTTGCCGGCTTTCTTCATGGCGGCTTCAAATTGGTGAACGTCGTCGGGCGTGATGCCGCGGTCCAACCCGCCGAACAAACCGAGGATCGGCGCATTGACTTTGTCGATTGCCGCGGGATCGGTGGCCAGGTGGCCGTAATTAATGACATCCGCGGCCAGCGTCGGTTCATCCAGCGCCACATCCAGCGAGTAACCGCCACCCATGCACCAGCCAATTGCGCCGATGCGCTCCTTTTTTACGTTCGATCGCGACTCGAGAAACAGGAATGCGGCGTGCAGATCGCGTTTGGCGCGATCTTCTGGAACTCCGCGCATCAGTTCGTGAGCCATGTCCGGCGTAGTGGCGACTTTGCCACGATATAGATCGATCGCAAGCGCTTCGTAGCCCTGATCGGCAAGCTTTGAGGCTTGATCTTTGACCCAATCGTTCAGGCCCCAATATTCGTGGATCACAATTAGCGCTGGAAATGGCCCATTGCCGGCAGGAGTGTAAAGAATGGCTTGAACGGTATCGTCGCCACTCTTGTAAGAAACCGCCTTTCCATCGGCGGCGAAGCAGCCGGAGACGAATAGTGTCACAAGCAACAGCAGATGAATTTTCTTCATTGCAAGCACCCATCCTTCGTAGCTCTATAGTTCCAACTCCATGTACATAGCGCCCGCAACTGGATTTGCGCAGTAGGGCGCAATCTCTCTGAACCCAAGCTTGTGATACATGGCCACCGCATCTTTCATCACCGGTTCGACTGTGTCGAGGCGCATGCGCCGGTAGCCGATATCGCGGGCCTCCGCAATGATCCGTTCGGCGAGCATTCGGCCGCGCCCTTTGCCGCGAAACGGCAGCCGCAGGTATAGGCGTTTCATCTCGCAGATCTCTGATTGCAGTTCGTGCAGCGCAACGCAGCCCGCAAGCTGTCCTTCGAAGTATGCGAGCAGCAAGCGACCTCGAGGAGGGGCGTAATCGCCCGGCAGCCCAGCGAGTTCTTTGTCGAAGCTCTGAAAGCAAAGACTGAATCCGAGGGATTGGGCGTACTCAAGAAACAATTCGCGGGCTTGCGCAATCTGCGCGGAAGATTCCGCTTGGGCAAACGCTAAGAGATTGCCCGAAGAGGACACAGGGAAATTCGAAGACGTTGCTTGCTCGGCGCTCATTGTCCTGTGATGACCTCAGTGTTTTGTGCGGTGAAAAGCTTTTCTATCCCATCAACATCCCGCCATTCACATTCAGCACATGTCCGGTGATATAGGACGCCTCATCCGAGGCGAGGAATGCGACAGCGCTCGCGACATCGGCGGGCGAGCCCACACGGCCGAGCGGAATTTGTTTCGCCGCGTTCTGCTTGAACTCATCGCCGAGCGCATCCGTCATGGCGGTTTCGATGAAGCCCGGCGCAACCGCGTTGCAAGTAATATTGCGCGATCCCAGTTCGCGCGCGACGGCCATCGTCAGTCCGATCAGCCCGGCTTTCGATGCCGCATAGTTCGCCTGCCCGGCCTGCCCTGTCTGCCCGAACACGCTGGTGATGTTGATGATCCGCCCCCAGCGTTGCTTGAGCATGGAACTGCTGACGGCCTGCGTGCAGAGATAGGCCGAAGTTAGATTGGTTTGCAGCACGGAGTCCCAATCGGCGCGCTTCATGCGCATGATGAGTTGATCGCGGGTGATGCCGGCGTTGTTCACCAGAATGTCGATCTTGCCGAACTGAGTGATCGCCGCCTTCATGGAATGCTTGATCTGCTCCTCGTCGGTGACGTCAAGAGCGAACGCGGCTGCCTGGCCGCCGGCCGCGGCGATTTCATTGACCAGTTCATTGAGCTTTTCGTTATTGCGCGCGGCCACTGCAATGGCCGCGCCTTTTGCTACGAGCTTCAGCGCACATGCTCGTCCAATGCCTTGTGACGCGCCGGTAATGAACGCCACGTGTCCTGAAAGGGACATGAGGTTCTCCTGATTCTGGCTGCAAGTTTTCCCGAAAGATATTTACGCTGGAACGTGGAATTATACTCGGCGTAGCTTTCGCTCTTGCGTTGTCTTTTCTCTAACGATTGCGGAATGTGGATTTGCCGTTTAACATTCGATCACTCCCATGTCTCAAATACTCGCGAATGAAGTAAGCGCCACGCCCGAGGCTTCGAAGAAACATTCACCAAGTCCAGATCCCGCCGTCACAGGGTCCGGGCACCGCTCTCCGCAGAGAGCTTCGGCGACGGACAAATCTCTCCCCGTGCAAGTGCCGGACGAAGCGCCGGACAAGACGGACGATTCAGCCTCTTCCGCCGAAGTCTTCGCCGTCTACGGCGTGGAACCGGAAATTCAGGCCTACGCCATGGCCAAGTATTCGCGCTCCGCGCTGTCGATGAAGGAGTCACTGCGCGAGATTAGTTCGCAGAAGGCGGAGAAGTTTCTTAACACATTTTATTTTCAATACGGCCATCGCTCGATTGCGGATCTGGCGCACATTGCTCTCGCCGTAGAGAAACTTTCCATCCTCGCCGCCATCGAGCTCGCCGACGAACAGCGATGGGACGGTCAGGAGCGCTCGACTCGCTACCAGGACTTCAAGAAGAGCGGCTACTACGTCCCCAATTTTGGTGCAGATGCCGAAGCCCGCAAGCTCTACTGCGAAACCGTGGATTTCCTCTTCGCCGAATACGAAGCACTCTCGGCGCACATGACGCAGCACCTAATCGGCGTCACGCCGAAGCCTGCCGAGATGAAGCAGGAAACCTACGAGAGAACGCTGAAAGCGCGCGCCTTCGATATCACCCGCTACCTGTTGCCGTTGGCAACGAATACTTCGCTCGGCGAGATCGTCAATGCGCGCACGCTTGAGACGCAGGTGGCGCGTCTGCTTTCGCACACCCATAAGGAGGTTCGAGCGCTGGGCGAGTCGTTGAAGAAAGCGGCAACTTCATCGGCGTACAACGCGAATGCCGAATCGTTGAAGAAATTAGTAGATGAGATTCGCGCGGTGAGTCCGGAGTTGGGTGCGCGGGCGGAGCAGGAATTGCTGCGTGAGATTCGGGTCGCTCCGACGCTGATTAAGTATGCCGATCCGAACCCCTATGAAATGGGGACGCGCCGCGAACTGCGCCAGGCAGCGCGTGAGTTGATGGCGCACGAGCAACTGGCGCCTTCGAAGGCGATTGTCGACCTGCTGGATGAAGAGCCGCTGGAAGTGGAGATCGCGACAACGCTTCTTTACGAGCACTGCCATTTTTCGTACCGGCAAATTCGGCAGGCGGTGCAGGTGGCGGGCGAGCGGCGGCGGCGGGAGATTATTGATCTCGGTCTGCGCCATCGCGGCAAGTACGATGAAATGTCGCGAGCCTTCCGCGCCGGCCAGCAGTTCCGCTTCGACATTCTCATGGATACGGGCGGCTTCCGCGACATGCACCGGCATCGCCGCTGCATTCAGGTGATGCAGCAATCGACTACGCAGCACGGATACGAGATGCTGCTCGATGTTGAAGATGCCGGGATGCGGTTGCGCTTTGAAGCGGCCATGCAGCGCACGCAATCGGCGGTGGAGAAATTGGCCGTCAGCAACACACCCGAAGCGGAAGAGAATTCGCAGTACGCGATTCCGCTGGCGTTCAAGAAGCGAGCGCTTTTCAAGATGGATTTTGCCGAAGCGGTTTACATTTCGGAGCTGCGCACTACTCCAGCGGGGCATATTTCTTATCGTAATGTGGCCTATGCGATGTATGAGGCTGTGGCCCGGAAGCATCCGGCGCTGGCGAAGTATTTTCGGGTGCACGATGTTACGGCGCCGGTGGATTTGCTGCAGAGGTAGGTAGGTACATTTGCCTTTACATTTGAGTACAGAGGTTTCCAGCTTTGCGACTGGAAATTCGGCTTGTGGGATTACTGTGGTTCGACCGTGAGAATGCTGGGTTGATTTGCTTTTGGCAGTATCTGCATTCTGATCGCGGTTGCGGCTGCCGACGGACAGCAGGTTCCTCCTGTCTCGCTTCGCTCGCGCATCGGAATGACAGGGGTTTTTGCATCGGACTGGCGAGGATCTCTACAGACGAAATTCCCACGTCTCGCAAAAGAAGCGAGACGTGGGGCACCCCATTCATCTTTACTTCAAGCCTTCTTTTCAAGACTCTTTGGATCACGGCAACAGCGTTGCTGCCAGGACGGCTACGTCCTTGTCGTTCGGTAAGGTTACGCTCTGTACCGTCTTGGCTTTGTTTAGCGCGAAGCGGTAGGCGTAGAGGTTGAAGGTGCGTTGATCTTTGGTTCCGTTGTCGAAGTTGCGATAGGCCATCGCTACGGCTTCTGACTCGCCCTTGTAATTTGCCGGGGTGAACCAGTCGCTGAAGCTTTGTGTGAATTTTGTGGTGGTGCCGTCGGTGTAGGTTACGGTGAGGGTTTGGGCTTTCTGGTCGCCCTCGATGCCGGTGGCTAAGAGCATTAGAGCCGAGTAACTGCCTGCGGGTAGAGGTACAACTTGCGCGCTGCTGCCGATGGCATCGAGTTCGTTCGGTCCACCGAAATCGAAGAGATCTTTGTTGAGAACTCGCGTGGTGGTTAGCAGGTTAGCGGAGTAGGAGTAGCCATTGCCGTCCAGGCCGCCGGTGGTGTAGGTGGAACCGTCCTTGTAGATTCCGTAAAGGTTGAATTCGGAGGCTAGATCTACGGGTGTGCCGGTTCCGGTTTTGCCCAGGGCTGCGCTTACGGCCAGCGTGAAGGTCAGGGTTTGGATGATTGTGCCGGAGGTTCCCGTTACTGTGATGGTGGTGAAACCGGTCGTGGCGATCGGTGTGGCTTTGAAGGTGACTTTTTGCTTGTTCCCTGTTCCTGAGATGGCTGCCTGAACACCTTTAGGGAGAGTGGAGAGCGTCAGAGTCACTGGGCCGGTGAAGCCGTTTTGGTCCGTGATGGTGATCTGGGCGTTGGCAGTCGCGTTTTGATTGACGAATACGTTGGTCGGTCCGGAGAGCGTGAAGCCGGGCGCGCCTACTGCAGTGTTAATTGCGCTGGCGTATTGGGCGGCTTCGCCGGTGCCGACGAAGTCGTCATAGAGCCACATGAAGCCGCCGATGATGCCGCATTGCTCGTGCCAGCCGCTCATGATGGATTCGACCTGGGCGGGAGTGTCGTTCTGATCCCAGAGGCCGGGGAAGACGGGGACGCTGCCGAAGTTCCATCCCACGCAGGGGCTGTTTCCTGCGCCGCCGGCATAGGCTTGCAGGTGCACGCCGTCTACCGTGCCGGGAAGTTGCGTGTTGATTTGCGTGACCAGGTTCGTCCAGTAGCTATTGTTGGTGTAGGGATCGGGCATGGCATGGTAGCCGAGATTGCCCAGCATCACGGCAAATTGGACGGTGGTTGGGGAGTTGTAGCTGTTTTCGTCGTCGAAGTCGATCGCGTCTAGAGCGGGGATGGCGGCTTTCAGGGCGGCGAAATCTTGATAAAGGATACTGGTGGGGCCGGTGCCCTCGGATTCGACCAGCGAGGTGATGTCTTCCCAGTCTCCGTAATTGGAGGAGCCTACGCTGAAGGTGACGCGTTTGACCGTGCCTTGCTTTAGCTGCGCCATGTCGGCGGCGAAGTTGGGATAGTACTGATCGCCTACGTAGACGCCACCGGAGGTTAGAGGAAACTCGCCGTTGAAATTGAGATCGCCGACGCTGCTGACTTCTACGCTCCAGACGATGGCTTCGGTGAAGCCGGAGGTTTCGATTTCGGTGATGGCCGAGGGGTCCTTGTAGAACGGCCCGCCGCCGAAGATGCCGGTGAAGCCGGTCTGGGCGGAAGCTGAGAGTGCCAGCGTTAGAAGCGAGAGCAGAAGAATTGCTGCGCGGCGAGCTAGAGCCGCGTTAGGGCAGGGATGTACCGACCGCAATCTGGGTAAGCGCTCCACATGATCTCCTTGAATGGGTACCTGGTTAAGTGATCGCCGCGATGGGCTTGCTTTTCTCTTGTCCGCGAAATTGTCGCGACGCCGTGGTCTCGCAAAGTCGCCTCAGGATTATACACGGGAATCGTGTGGATGCGGCTGCTGGCGCGGCTTTTCGTGGTTACGACGGGAAAGTCTTTTCAATCGCAGGTTTCTTATGCGGGCGGCGTTCGAACCGCGGGTTCCTGTTTCGCTTCGCTCGCGCCTCGGAATGACAAAGGTAGTGGGCAGGATCGGGGCCTCAATAAAACATTGACATACATTCTTATTTCTGCAATTATCGAAATATGCAGCCGGGCAGCAAAACAAATTTCGCGCAAGTGACCCGATACGCCGATATGTTTTCGGCGATGGGGACGGAGGCGCGGCTGCGGATTATGCAATTGCTGTTGTCCGCGCACCCGGAAGGCCTGGTGGTGGGGGAAATTCAGGAAGAGTTGGAGATTCCGAACTCGACGCTGTCCCACCATCTCGACAAACTGAAAAATGAGGATCTGGTGGAGGTAAGGCGGGAGAGCACTTTCCTTCACTATACGGCCAACACCGAGGCGCTGCAGGAGTTGCTGCAGTTCCTTTATGCCGAGTGCTGCACGCGAAACAAGGCGGTCAAGCCGCGAGATATCGTTCAAATCTGCAAATAGGAGATTCCCATGAGTGCGACGGAAATCAATATTAAGGAAGTGGTGAAAGAAAAATATGGGCAGGCCGCGTTGCGCGCTAAGAGCGGCGGAAGCAGTTGTTGTGGCGCGTCTGCAGCGGCAGGCCTGAGTTGCGATCCGATTACATCTAACTTGTACGACTCTGCGCAGAGCTCGCAGGTGCCGGAGGAGGCGATGCTTGCGTCTTTGGGATGCGGCAATCCTACGGCGCTGGCGCAGTTGAAGCCGGGCGAGGTGGTGCTGGATTTGGGATCGGGCGGGGGCATCGATGTTCTACTTTCGGCTCGACGCGTGGGACCTGCCGGGAAAGCGTACGGTCTCGACATGACGGATGAGATGTTGTCTCTGGCTAATGAGAATAAGCGTAAGGCCGGACTGGAGAATGTCGAATTCCTGAAGGGTGAGATTGAACATATTCCGCTTCCAGATAATTCCGTGGATGTCGTGATTTCGAATTGCGTGATCAATCTTTCGGCTGATAAGGGAGAAGTTTTGCGCGAGGCGTTTCGTGTGCTGAAGCCGGGTGGCCGGTTCGCGGTTTCCGATGTGGTTACGCGTGGCGTGATCGCGCCGGAGATTCGCAAGAGCGTCCTTCTGTGGGTGGGATGCGTGGCCGGGGCGATGGAGGATGTTGAATATCGGAGCAAGCTGGGAGCGACCGGTTTCGAACAGATTGAGATCGAGCCCACGCGGGTATACCGAGTTGAAGACGCACGGGAGATGCTGGCCGAGGCCGGGATTGATGTGGACGCGATCACCACGCAGGGGGATGGGAAGTTCATGAGCGCATTCGTGCGGGCGGTAAAGCCGGCGGCAAAAGCTTGTTGCGGGCCGACTTGCTGCAATTAGTTGGGCTCGAGGGTTTGTTGCCTACGCGTTCGATTCGCCACGAAAGGGCCGTAGCGGCTAGGCCGCACCGATTTTCGTGGCCTGACGGCACGAGTGAAAGTCGTGCCTTCCCAGTCTTGCAGAACGATGGTTTGGAAAATGATGAAGAGTCACTACAACGTTCTTTTTCTGTGCACGGGGAATTCGTCGCGGTCGATTATGGCCGAAGCGATTTTGAACTCCAAGGGCAAGTCGATGTTCGGCGCCTACAGTGCGGGGAGTCGTCCGTCAGGAACGGTGCGGCCTGAAGCTTTGCGCCAGCTTGACCGGGCGCAAATTCCGGTGGAAGGGCTGCACAGCAAGAGTTGGGCAGAGTTTTCGGATCCCGGCGCGCCGGAGCTCGACTTCGTTATCACCGTCTGCGACAACGCGGCAAACGAAGCCTGCCCGGTGTGGCCGGGGCGGCCTGCGACCGCGCACTGGGGCGTGCCTGACCCGGCAGCGGCTCATGGAAATGCGCAGGAGATTGAACGGGCTTTTCGCGATGCGTTTTTTCTGCTGGATCGGAGGATTGATGTATTTCTCGCGCTGCAGTTCGCGGCTTTGGATGAGCCGGCGCTTAAGAAAGAGCTCGCGCGCATTGGGGAGTCGAGGTGGGTTCAGCGGAACGAGTGAGGCTGACTGCTTCGACAGGGAGAGAGTTTGGCGGCGCAGGCGAAGGGCGGAGATCCTTCGCTGCGTGAAGGATGACAATAATCATGACTAGAGGTCGCCTCGGTTTTCTAGATCGCTATCTGACTGCATGGATTTTTTCCGCCATGGCGGTCGGTATTGCGCTCGGCTCGCTTGTCCCTGGAATTGTGCCCTTTCTGAATCGCTTCGGCGTGGGCACTACATCGATTCCGATTGCCGTGGGACTGATCGTCATGATGTATCCGCCGTTCACCAAGGTTCGGTACGAAGAGTTGCCCGAGGTGTTTCGCGATAGGAAAATTCTTGGATTGTCGCTGGTGCAGAACTGGGTTGTGGGTCCGATCCTGATGTTCGTGCTGGCGATTCTTTTCTTGCGGGGCTATCCCGAGTACATGGCCGGACTGATCATGATCGGGCTGGCGCGGTGCATCGCCATGGTGATTGTGTGGAATGAGCTGGCCAAAGGCGACTCCGAGTACGCTGCCGGATTGGTGGCTTTCAATTCGCTTTTTCAGGTCTTCTTTTATTCGTTATACGCATGGGTATTTATTACAGTGCTTCCGGCCAAACTGGGCCTGCGAGGAGCAGTTGTCGATGTTTCGATTGCGGACATTGCGAAGAGTGTCTTTATTTATCTTGGCATTCCTTGTCTTTCGGGATTTTTGACGCGCTGGCTGCTGATCCGGGCGCGTGGGCGGGTGTGGTATGAGAGTAGCTTCGTTCCGCGGGTGAGCCCGCTGACACTGATTGCTCTTCTGTTCACGGTTGTGGTGATGTTTTCGCTAAAAGGCGGGTACATCGTCCGCTTGCCGCTTGATGTTTTGCGAATTGCGGTGCCTTTGCTGATCTATTTCGTGCTGATGTTTGCGGTGTCGTTCTACATGGGCAAAAAGATGGGGGCGGACTATTCGAAGACGGCGACGCTGGCGTTCACTGCGGCTTCGAACAATTTCGAATTGGCGATCGCGGTGGCGGTTTCCGTGTTTGGCATCGACTCTGGAGCTGCGCTTGCCGCCGTCATTGGGCCGCTGGTGGAAGTCCCGGTGATGATCGCGTTGGTCAACGTTGCGTTTTACTTCCAGCGACGGTTCTTCCCGGACGCGGCCGTCGTAAGGATTCGTCCCCTGCCCGCCGCTGTTGTTGAGTAGCTGAATCGCCGAACTGGCCTTAACAATCCCCGGAAGAAATTTCATTCCAAACAAAATGCGGATCACCTCGGCAGGCCCAAGGCAGCCACTTCGACTTGCGGTTGTGGCGGCAGCCCCTTTACGGGGTTCGGCGCCATTTTCGTAATTGCTTCCAGGCTTGGACCAACTCCTGCACGGCGCGGGCGGGCGGGAAGGTTTGGCTGTTGATGATGCGACAGTCGCGGTAGGCACGCTGGTAGAAATCGAGGATGGCGCTCATGCTCATGTGGGAGAGGTTGTAGGCGAGTTCTTGGAGATGCTCGCGGGATAGAATTTCTTCGCGCTTGCCGGGATCGGGGCGGCGGGCCATGACAAATGGGATTGTAGCATTTTCGCTTTTTGTTCGCTCACTTTGTAAAATCAAGTTTCCGGTTTCCGGGGGTCTTACTTGAAACAGGAAACCAGAAACTGGAAACGGCCAATTCGTTTCAACTGCGCAATTCCGCACCTCCGCACCTCTGCACCACGATTGCCCACACAAAAGATGTTACGAAATCCGGAAAATTCCGATTTGGAGTGGCTTGCATTGAGGCCGAACTTTCGGTAAGGTGCGTCCGTTCCCCGGGCCATCTGTGGCATTCGTCCTACGCGTCACTACCGCGAACAAGGAGCAATTGTATGGCGAAGACTCCGATCGTGCTTCTGCATGGGTATGCGAGCGAAGGCAAGGCGTTCGACACGTTGCGAGATGTTCTCCAGAAAAGCGGGCGCGCGGTGGAAGACATCTACATTGGAAACTACGTGTCGCAGAACAACGAAATTACCGTGGACGACATTGCAGAGGGTTTTAACCATTCTCTGCGGGCGCACGGCCTGTTTGGCAAGGAGTTCGATGCGATCGTGCATTCGACCGGGATGCTGGTGATGCGGGCGTGGCTGACCGCGGAAAACGCGTTGGTACCGCGGTTGGGATTGTTGAAGCGGCTGGTGGGCCTGGCGCCAGCGACGTTCGGTTCGCCGATCGCGGCCAAGGGACGAAGTCTTCTGGGGCGGATTTTCGAAGGGAATCACGACTTATTCGGGCCGGACTTTCTGGATTCGGGCAACCTGGTTTTGAGCAACCTGGAACTGGGAAGCGATTACACATGGAATCTGGCGCACAAGGATTTGTTGGGGAAGGTTCCCGTCTACGGGCCCGACAACAGCACGCCTTATGTTTTTGTTTTCGATGGGACGAACGACTACGGCATGCTGGCGAGAATTTTTCTGGAGAAGGATCAGTTGGGCAGCGATGGGGTAGTGCGGTGGTCGGGAGTGGCTTTGAACACGCGGAAGATAACGCTGGATTTGAGCAATCCCAAGAGCCAGATGCAATGGTCGGATTGGAGCAACATCAATATGCCGATGATTCCAATCGCGGGGGTGAATCACAACGAGATTCTGCACTCGCCGCCGCCGGGGTTGGTTGATCTGATATTGAAGGCGCTCGATGTCGATTCAGAGGAAGATTTTAAGAAATTCCACGACGTCTATGTCCCGGCCACGCCGGAGGTAATTGCGGGATGGAAAAAAATCAAAGATGATCCGTGGCAGCAATTCGTAGTACATGCGCGGGACAGTCACGGCAATCCGATTTCGGACTACGCGATTTCGGTGGTGGCAATGGGCGCCGATGGTTCTGCCACCGAGCTGGAGGCATTTGAGGAGGACGTTCATCCGTTTGCCGCAAACCCGAGCTTTCGGTGCTTTCATGTGCGCTTGCGGGAGCTGCAGGGGAGTGCGGCGGGGAAAAAATTGGCGGTACGGATCGTCGCCTCGACCGGGACTGACCTTGTGGGCTATCAGGGTTACGGCGCGGGAGAACTGAAGGATTTGACGGCGTCGCCGAAGATCGGGCCGGTGGATCTGGATATTTCGATGTATCAGGGACAGGAAGCGGGTAAGCCCGCGCTGTTTTACCCTTTCACGACGACGCTGGTGGAGATCATTTTGAATCGCGAGCCTATGCCCCGCGAGGGTGGAACAGATTTGGAGATTTTTGGGTTTCTGGGTCGATAGGAGTTGGTGCCGCGCGGCTTTAGGGCGCAAACGCGTTGTGCGTGAGAACGGAGCTTCGGTCTCCGCACGCAATCTCGAACTCGGAGTTCGGGGCGGGAATAGGGATTCTTCGACCCTTCGACTCCGCTCAGGGCAGGCTTTACGCTCGCTGTCGCTCGCGACTGCGCTCAGAATGGCAGGGTTTAGGGTTCATGCCGAGAGCGCTGCTCCAGCGAAACCGGACTCTTTTCTGAGTCCGGGGTATGCCATACTTGATCTAAGTAGAACCGCCTCGTCTACCCGGCCACGCCAATGTCTACCTCTACTCTCACTTCAGGATCGCAAGCTCTTCCTAGCGTCAACCCAGCCAGGCTGCACGGTTCGTTTTTGAGTGCCATGAGGGCGTCCGTTATTGGAACGGATCTGGCGGGGGTTGTGAACTATTGGAATCCATTTGCGCAGGAATTGTATGGATGGTCGGCTGAAGAAGTGATCGGCCGCAACATTATGGAGATCACCGTCAGTTCGGCCACCGAGGAGCAAGCTCAGAAATCGATGGCGGCGGTGGTGGGAGGGGGGAGTTGGGCGGGTGAGTTCGCCGTGCGCTGCAAGGACGGGAGTTGCGTGGATGCGTTTGTAACTCTCTCGGTGGTGAAGGATGAAGGCGGCACGGCTGTGGGCATTGTGGGCGTCAGCCAGGATCTGAGCAGCCTGAAAGCGGCGGAAATTGCGCTCAGGAGCAGCGAAGAGCAGTTTCGCGCTTTCGCCAATTCGCTTCCGGAGCTGTGCTGGATGGCGAACACGGACGGCCATATTTTTTGGTATAGCGAGCGCTGGTACGAGTACACGGGGACGACGCCGGCGCAAATGGAAGGCTGGGGCTGGCAATCGGTGCATGATCCGGAGGTTCTGCCGTCGGTGCTGGAGCGGTGGAACCAGTCGCTGCAGAGTGGGAAGCCATTTGAGATGGAGTTTCCGCTGCGCGGAGCGGATGGAAGATTCCGCTGGTTTTTGACGCGTGTGAAGCCGTTCTATCACGATGGTCAGCTCACGCGATGGTACGGAACGAATACGAATGTCGATGAGCAAAGGCAGCTGTTGCAGTCGTTGAGCGAGGCGCGTGACGAACTGGAGAAGCGAGTGGCGGAGCGCACGGCTGAATTGCACACCGCGACCGACAGTTTGCGCGAGCTTTCGGCGCGCCTGCTGCAAATGCGCGACGAGGAACAGCGGCGACTGGCGCGCGAACTGCATGACAGCGTAGGGCAGCTGCTGGCGGCGATTGGAATGAATATTGCGGTGGTGTCGGGAGAGGCCAACAAGCTTTCACCGGGAGCGGCGAAGTGCGTAGAGGAAAATGCGTCGCTGATTCAGGAGGTGAGCCGGGAGATTCGTACGATTTCGCATTTGCTGCACCCGCCGCTGCTCGATGAAGCCGGACTAGCCTCGGCTTTGCGTTGGTATGTGGAGGGATTTGCGAAGCGCAGCGGGATCGCGGTGGATCTCGAAATTCCGGAGGAACTGGGACGATTGCCGAACCCGACGGAAATCGCGATGTTTCGCGTGGTGCAGGAGTGCCTTACCAACATTCATCGTCATTCTGGGAGCACGACCGCGGTGGTACGAATTCAGGTGCAGGAGAGTCGACTGTTCTTAGTCGTGCAGGACCGCGGCCGAGGTATTCCGAAAGAGACGCGACAGAAGATCGACCGCTCCGGACAGATAGGAGTGGGCTTCGGCGGCATGCGGGAGAGGCTGTGGCAACTGGGCGGCAGCCTGCAGATTGAATCGGACAAGACTGGGACGCTGGTCAAGGCGATTCTGCCGATCGATTCCGCTGCGCCGAATGACGGGGCGTGACTTAGGCGGACGCGGGCGCCAGATTAAAGTAGGTCTTGCCTTTGAGCAGCGCTTCGACGCCGTTCATTAAGGATGCGAGGTCCGATTTCATAACCAAGCCTTTTACTCCCGCCTTGCGGGCCTCGCGCTCGAGCTGCTGCGAGGGATCGATTGTAACCATCAAGATGGGCGCTCCCGGATGGCGCTTGGCCAACTGACGCGAGGCCTCCAGCCCATTCATTTCGGGCATGACGAAATCCATGACGGTGAGTTGGGGAGAGTGCTCGTTCCACTTCTCCAAAGCACGACGGCCATCTTCGGCTTCTCCGACCACTACCCACTCGTCGCGCTTCTCGAGCACGGTACGAAGGCAGGAGCGGATCATCGCGTTATCGTCGACAACTAAGATTCTGACCACGTCGTCCTTTCCTTAACGGGAGTTTCCGTCTCGACGAAGTCTTCATCAGATTGGCAACGCGCATGGTGTGACAGTAACGCGTTTGGGGAGCAGTGGCTATACAGCGGTAACCTGAAGATGGGAAAGGATTAGATCGAGTTAGCGTAATAATGACTTGAGTTTGCGAGGGGAAGAATGAAATATGCGTGAGGAGTGAAGTTCGGTCTTCCTCATACGGTTAGTCGTCCAGGGCTTCGAGGCGGCTAGGGATTCTTCACTTGCGCTCGCGTTCGCTCGCGACTGCGTTCAGAATGACAAGATTTATCCTGCCTCTAAATTCAGCGACACTAGCCGCGGACGCTGATTTTTGCGAATGAAAGTACCGCGCGCGAGGAGATTGGGTGTCCCATCGACATTGCCGGACGGAAGGTGGTGAAAATCAGCATGCGCTTCACCTGAGGCAAGAGTGCCTGGGAATCCCCTGGATCGGAGAGAATTCTGTAGTCCTGCACGCGACCGTTGGAATCGACATAGGCTTCGATCACGAGCGAGTCGGCGTTGATTGAACCCATGGTTTCAAAGGCGCTTTGCTGAAGCTCCGGACCGGTATTCAGGACCAGCGGGACGTCCTGCTGATTGTTCGCCTGCAACTGCCCGGGGATGGCAAGAATCGCCGCCACCAGGCCAAAAATCAATACCGCGCAGACCAGCCCGGCAGTGGCAGGCACCATGAACGCGTCGAGAGCATTTTCCAGGCGCGTGCGCAAACCTTCGTAGGGCCGCTGCGTCTGCGCGGCTTCGCGGGAAATGGCGAGACGAATTTTCAACCCGAGATCGGCGGGAATGCCGGGACGGCCTGCGCTCATGAGAAATTGTTGCGTCTGGCGCAGAGAGGCGTATTCGCGTGCGCAATTGGAGCAAGCATCCAGGTGCTGGCGCATGGCCTGCATCTCGGCGCCAGTGACTGCGCCATCGAGATATGGCGACAGGAGTTGGCTCACTCGCGCGCACTTCATTCTCATGGGTGTTTGCGTGAACTTCCCTTTAAACTTCGATGCCATGTGCGTCATGGCGTCACCTCGACCCTTCTACCCCCTGCAGCAACCGGTTGCCGGAAAACTGCAGCTTCGTCTGGCTCTGGCTGGGTGAGCCCCAGTTCGTCACCCACCTCGCGGACGTAGGGAACAAGGCGCTTTTTCAGCGCTTGCCGGCCGCGCGTCAATCTGGATTTTACGGTTCCTATCGAGATTTGCAGAATTTCAGCAATCTCTTCGTAGGACATTTCTTCGAGATCGCGCAGGATCAGCGTGGTGCGATATGGCTCCGACACGCGCCGCAGTTCGGTCTCTACGCGAAGCTGAACTTCGCGCTGCGCCACGTTGTCGAATGGCGAGTCATGCGGGTCGGTGAGAGCGGTCTGCATGGCCTCATCCGGTTGCGAGATGCCGTCGGATTCGGAGGGCTCGATGGAGGTCTCTTGCGCCTTGTGCCGGAACCACCAGCGCCTGCGATTGGCGGCTTCGTGAAGGGCGATGCGGTAAATCCATGTCTTCAGACTGGATTCACCGTGGAAGTGCTTCATGCCGCGGAAGACTTTGAGAAATACTTCCTGGGTGGTATCGGCGGCGTCGGCGGGATCGCTGACCACGCGATAGACAAGCCCGTAGACTGGACGCTGGAATTCGCCGATCAGCCAGGCGTAAGCGGCTTCCGAGCCGGCTTTGAGCTCCGCTACAATTGCGGACTCCTCTGCCCGTGCCCCGATCGCGCCGACGAAATCGCCCAAGATAGTTACTCCCGCCATGCGTGGCGTCCTTTGATTATATGGTTTTCCATCCCGTTTGAGATTAAGAAATCTCTTCCCTGCTGCGGCTTCTAATGACAATAGACTCCGCCCAAGGGGAGGGAGTTCCCAGACTGTAAGTTATTTATTTTGTGATGAATAAGGCTTAGGCTGTGGTACCGGTGGACTTGGGCGGATTTGCTTTGAAGATGCCGTCGAGCGCTGCCAGCAATTTTTCTGCTCCTTTATCCAATTCCAGGGTGGTTTTTTCGAGAAAGCCCATAGCACCGTCCTGCTGTAGCCGGGCGGCATTTTTCTGTGACATCCCGGTCATCACGATTACGGGGATGGCTTTTGTGAGGGGATCTTGCTTCAGGGCCTTTAGCACGTCCAGGCCGCTCATTTTTGGTAACAACATATCGAGCAGGATCAGGTCAGGCAATTTCTCGCGGGCGAGGCGTAGAGCTTCGTTGCCATCGACGGCGCTGGTCATCTCGTATCCGGCGCGGGCAAGGGCGCGCTCGGTTGCGATCCGCAGAAACTTGCTATCTTCGACCAGCAGAATCTTCAGCGTCTTCGTCATTGTCATCTGCACTAGATTCCATACTCCGCGGCAACGCACATTCCTGGAGCATACCTTTTAGCTCGTCGGAGAGATTATCGGCGTGATTTGAAAAAAGAGGAGTCGCCGCGGGTTACGTGAGAGTTATCTAAGAATCGCGCGCGGCCTATCCTTCCTTACGTTCGTCAGACACTCTTTGCAGCAACGCCGACGAGAGACTGATAGAGACGGCTGGCACGTCCACGCAGTTCGTTTAGGGAGTCCACCTGCAGTTGCGAGCGAAGCTGCTGCTTCAGGGCCTCACGCTCGGCTGTGGGCAGAGCGAAGGCGCGTTTGCGGTGTTCATCCTGGTCGTCGCGAAAGCGACCGCGGTTGCGGCTCTTGATTTGCTCGAATATTTCTGCCTCGTTTTCTTTGGTGTGTTGCCAGATGTCGAAGCCGGTTCCGAATCGTTCGTTCACTCGCTGGATTACCGGAGTGAAATTTTGAGTCATCTGATCGAAGCCGCAGAAAACGATGCCTTTACGATAGGGCAAGAGGCGTTCATGAAAGCGAATCCACGCAACCAGGGTAGGCCGGGCCGAGACCTGATGGCGGGCCATGTGTGAGAGTGCGATTGCTTGTGGTTCGCGCACAATGACCAGGGTGGGGATTTTCATCTTTACAGCCGTAATCACCTGGGCGGCGGCGTGGGTGTGATGGACGGTCCTGATGCGGCGGCGTTGAGCGGAGAGAAACGCGAAGTTGGCGAAGGTCGTCCCGGTGCGGCCGAAAGCTTCAATGACTAGATCGGTATCTTCGCGGACGATGCGGTCCTGCGAATAGCGGTGCCGGAAACGCGCCATTGGCATGTACAGAATCGGATAGGCGTTAACGATGTAACGCACGCGGTAGGAGATTTCTTCGCGGAGAGAGTGGGGCGGCACCGGAATGGCGGCCGTGTCACCGGGTTGTGGCTGCTGTGCAGCGTAGGTTAGTTGGGTTGGGTAGACTTTGTCATTATTCATGGTTGATGTCCGTGATGGGCGAGAGTTCGCCGCAGTTCTTGATGGCGGTGGCATTTTCTCCGCGTTGTTTTGTTTTGCGGTACCAGCGCAAGAGCGGGATAGGTAGAAAACAGAAGCCGAGTCTTATGAGCGCATCAAGGGCGCGATATAGGCGGTAGCGGATCTGATCGATGCTGAATCCTGCCGAAGCGAAGAGACCATGGCGGGGCCTGACGTTGCTATCATCCGCTGTGTCCTCGATCTCACGCCACAACTTCACATAGCGCTCAGCGCGTTGGCGCAAGCCCGGGTCGAGCGCGTTGGGACGCGGTCCGGCCACGATGGCGTTCTCACGCAGTAAGTGGTGATGCCGGCCGCTATAAACCGCAGATCGATCCGCGCCCTCGAGGGTGCAGAGACTGTCGTCGTAGGGAATCTGAAGAAAGGCGCAGACTTTGCGCATGACGCCGGCGGTATCGTTGACTAGATCCTCGTAATGCAATTGATGCACGGCAGCGCCGGCATCGATGATTTCTTGACATTGCTGCTTGAAGATGCGATAGCCGAGCAATGAGCGCCAGGGCATTCCGCGTTTGCGGAAGTAGCGGCTTCCGGTGGAGGCAGCGCGGAAAGTCGCGCCGATAACGTCGATAGGATCGCGCCATACGATGATGAACCGCGCGACGGGAAAAGCTTTCGCCATTTGGACGAGTTGGTCGTGATAGTTCGGCGATTTATCTCCCCAGATGGCAGCGCCTTTGCGGCGCGCGTATTCTCGATGAACTGCCTCGAACACAGTGTGGAAGTCGGGGCGAGTCGCGGCGAACTCAGTGGGATCGAGACTGTGGCGGGTGAAAGCCTGATTCCAGAGTTCCCAGCGATCAGTCCAGTCGTTCATCGAATCTGGTTTTAGAAATACCGGACGAAGCAACAGCAGATCCGCTTCGAACATGAGCGCGACTTGCGGGTGTTTGTTCAGCAGGACATGCAGCAGCGAGGAGCCTGCCCGCCACATGCTTACGATGAACAACGGACCCGGCGCTGTTTCAGGCACTGCTTTCATTTCCTCTCGCGATTTGCAGATCGAAATTTACAGAACAAAATTTGCAGAGCTTCGCAACCTGAGGCATTTTGGGCCTCGAAGTTTTGGCGCTTTCGGGGGAGATATCCGACTTCAGAGCGTGCCGTTAAGTAACGGCCTGCAGCCGGACATCGATATTTGCATCGCGGACTACGACCAACTCATGAGTGCTCGGGCCAATCGTCCAGCGGCCTTTCGCTTTCTCAACAACGAGCAACGCCCCTGTGTGCGGGCCACCTTTGACCGGGACCTTGGCCACATCGGAGCCGGTAATCACGCTGGCGGTAGCGAGCAGGTTGCGCACATGAGTGACCACGGCAATAGAGTTTGGAGACGATTCCGCTAGGTTGAGCAATTCCTTCAGGCGATGGGAATAGCGGCCGTAAAACTGATAGAAAGACTCTCCGCTGGGAGCAGCCAGGTCGAGATGCTGGTTGAGCAAATTCAAGAAGGGCAGAATTTCGCGTACGCGCTGGCCGCAGAAGACTCCCAGGTTCCATGGCCGGAGGTCGCTAGTGGCAAAAATGGGGGCGCGGGTTTTCTTGCGCAACACTTCTGCGGTCTGGCGGGCGCGACGGAGGTCGGAGCAATAAATCGAGTCGACAGTATATGCGGCGCAGACTTGCTCGGCAGTTGCGTGGGCTTCTTCGAGGCCCTGGCCATCGAGCGGAACATCGAGCCATCCCCGCAATCTCTCGTCGCGGCCGGGCATGTTCAGGCTGGTGTGACCGTGACGAATGATCAATAGTTTTCCCATAGCACTTCCTTCGGGGCGTGAAATAGCAATGCTCCGCCCACGCTTATTTTCAATTTGAATTTGCCACTCTTTCCCCGGCAGGACCCACAGGGGCTACCGGGCTACTCGCTGGCTCGGGGCTTGCTGGCGAGGTGTAACGGGGGAGAACATTAACGCCGTGTTACATGTCTACTAATATAATAGACTTTCTTTTTAATGCAAGCTTTATTTTCGGGTTTTTTTGGATGAACTGGGTCGATGGCGGTTAGCCCCAGTGCCGAAATTCGGTGAAAATGTAGCACCAAGGAGCTACGGTTTTCACCGTATTGTCAGCGGTGACGTTGGGAAATAGAGTGTGGTTAGAAAGATTTCAGAGGGCGAAGAAAGCCCTCGCACAGGTGGTCTTAGGTTAGCGTCAGAGTTCTGACATTCGACCTTCACGACCGCCTTTTTATTTCCTCGAAGTGTCCTATTGCACGTCTATTAGCGTTGTTAGCCGGTGCACCCAGCAACGGACATACCTTCCCGATCACACTCGCAGAATCATCACCTCGGTGGCTTTGATGAGGGCGGCCGCGGTCTGGCCGGGCTTGAGTTGCATTTCGCGGGCGGAGCGGGCGGTGATGATCGAGGTGATTTGCTGGCCGCCGATGGAGATGGCGATCTCCGCCATGAGGCCGCTGATGCGAACGGCATCGATACGACCTACCAGTTGATTGCGCCCGCTTACACGGCGGATTACTTCTTTACGATCCTGTTGGGTACGGCCGCGCTTTCTGAACAGCAGGCGGTCGATCTCATGTTGCGGGATGCGGTGATGACCTCCGACGGTTTTTATGCTGCGGATCTTCTTTTTGTAAATCCATTGCTTGATGGTGGGGAAGCTGATGCCTAGCTGAAGGGCGGCATCGCGAAGCTTGAAGACCTCTTCACTGCCGTTCCGGGATTTTTTGTTCCTCTGCATCGGAACGAAAGTATAGTCAACATATAGGGATAGTCAACAAAATCCTCGCTCTTCGACTAACTAAGGAATATCCATACAAAATAGCACAAAACAGTATCGTAATGGACATGTTAAACGTACTTACTATACACTTCCTCTCTCAATAGACTGGATCACCTTAGGAGAGAGTGTATGTATCGAGCCGGCCTGCTTTTTGTATTACTAACTTCCTGTATTTTCGCAACACCTGCGCGGGCGCAAACGGGAGCGAGCCTTTCCGGCTTGGTGACGGACCAGAGCGGAGCGGCGCTGCGCGGTGTTGAGGTAACAATCAAGAACGTCGACACGGGTGCGACGCGCACGAGGGCAACCGACGGCGGAGGACACTACCAAGAGTCTAGCCTGGGTCCGGGGATCTTCGAGATTCGAGCGGCAAAACAAGGATTCGCGAATGAAACGCGCATGGGCATCAGCTTGGCGGTCGGGCAGGAAGCCACGGTCGACATCAGAATGCAAACGAAGACCCCCGACGCCTGCGCGAGCGGCCGCGAGTTCGCCACCACCGATTGCACGCTGACCTGGCACGGCATCACAGTGTACGGTGCGTATGACGTCGGCGTCGGCTGGGTCAGCCACGGCTTACCGGAAAACGGCTACAACTACGAAGGCGCATCTCTGGTAAACCGAAACGGCTTTGAACATCGATTCCTCGTCGCACCCAACAACCTGCAGCAGACGGGTCTGGGCATCCGGGGCAAGGAAGAGTTTGCTCCTGGATGGTCCGTTGTGTTCAACGCTTCCACCGGCATCAATCCGCAGTCCGGCCTGCTCGCCAACGCGTCGAAAACCGACATTATCAATAACGGGCTTCCGAGAGCGAGCTATTCGTACGCCATCGACGGCGCGCGCGCCGGACAACCTTTCAATGACGAGTACTATGGCGGGGTATCGTCCACTCATTTCGGCACGCTGACCTTCGGCCGTCAGCGCTCTCTCGGCACTGATGCGATGCTGCTTTACGACCCGGCCGTTGGCAGCTATGCTTTTTCGTACATCGGGTACAACGGCACGATGGCCGGCGGCGGCGACACCGAGAACAGCCGTTGGGACTCCGCCGTGAAGTATCGCCTCGCCTATGGCCCGGTCCATTTCGGCGCGATGTACAAGTTCGCCGATGGTTCTGCCGGCTGCTACTCGGCTGCGGCAGCTTCGGGCTCGCCATGGAGTGCCATCACTTGTACGCCGGAATCGGCGCATAACAACGCCTATGGATTCGATCTCGGCGCAAACTTCGGCAAGTTCTCCGCCGACATCGTCCCCCAACATTACAACCAGGCGATCAGCGTATTGAACCCTTTGCTTGGGCCACAGAGTCTGTCGGCACCATATCAGTCGACCACTGACAGCATCGACACAACCCAGATCAGTGGGACGAATCTGATCGACCCGAACGACACCGTATATGGCATCGTGACCGACAACTACGCAGTTATGTTCGCTGCCAAGTATGCATGGGATCCGATCAAGTTTTTCGCCGGTTACGAATACATCTGGCAGAATAACCCGAAGAACCCGTTGGGCGTTGGCGCGTCGGACCAGGGCGGTTATTTCATGAGCGGGGTTGAGGACAACAATCTTGATTCGGAAAAGTTGCTGAATGTCTGGTGGACGGGAGCGAAGTACACTTACCGCAGCAAGACCGACTTCACTTTCGCCTGGTATCAACAGCGGCAGAACGACTTCCGTGTTCCGCAGACCTGCTCGCCCTCAGCCGGTTTCCGCAGTTCCTGCGCAGGCACCCTCAACGAGGGATCGCTTTATGCGGATTATCACTTCACCAAGCGCTTCGATGGCTTTGTCGGACTGGCGTATTCCTACGTGAGCGGTGGTCTGGCCATCGCCATTCCGCACGGCCCCGGCGT
>Ga0116135_1000407_pt1 | contig 23853 bp, 20 predicted proteins | sample June2015DPH_20_1_FD_89738 | JGI IMG/M metagenome (GOLD analysis project Ga0116135, IMG submission 89738) | Peatland microbial communities from SPRUCE experiment site at the Marcell Experimental Forest, Minnesota, USA - June2015DPH_20_10 | ecosystem: Environmental > Terrestrial > Soil > Wetlands... | reverse complement strand
CTATAGCATTTCGGAATTGGTGTAGACCGAAAGCACGCACTCAAGTGACTTTTTCCTCAAGAAAAAGCCACCTTTCACGGTACTGAAAAAGTCTATATGTATTCCAAAAATGCTCTAGCTGCCAAGAAACTTCGAGCCCCAAATCAGCAGCACGATCCCCAGCACAATCCGATAAATAGCGAAGACAGTAAACCCGCGCCTGCGCACCCAGTGCAGGAACCACTCCACCACGCCGAGGGCGACGATGAATGAGACCACCAGGCCGATTGCGAGGACCATCCAGCGTTCTCCGCTCATCACGACATGGGCAGCGGTTCCGCCGGCGAGGGCGGCCTTGCTGGGGTGAACTTCCTTGATGAAGTCCCATGCCGTTGCGGCCATCATGGTGGGGATCGAGAGCAGAAAGCTGAATTCAAGAGCTGCGGGGCGATCCAGGCCGGCCAACTGGCCGCTGGCGATGGTGGACATGGAGCGCGAGGTGCCGGGAAAAATGGCCGAAAGGGTCTGGCACAGGCCGATCCAGACTGCCTGGCCGAGGCCCATCTGCTCCACATGCAGTGTGGTTGAGTCATAGCGCATGGACCAGATATCGACGGCCCACATGACGATGCCGCCCAGCAGCAGCGCGAGGGCCATGACCCAGATGCTTTGGAGGTTTTTCTCACTCCACTTGTGCAGCAGCAGCGCCGGGGCCGAGGTCACGGCGAAAGCGATGAGCGTGAGCGAGATGGGGTGGGTGAGCCAGGTGCGGTCGCCGTTCTCGCCTTTGGGGAAGGTGCGGATAAAGCCGACGATGCGGCTGAGGAACAAAAGACAGAGAGCCACGATGGCGCCCAACTGAATGACGACCGTGTACATCTTCCAGTAGGCGTCGTCGAGCGGGATGTGCATGAGCGCTTCAGCGATGCGGAGGTGAGCAGTAGAGCTGACGGGCAGGAATTCGGTGAGGCCTTCAACAATGCCTAGCAGGACGGACTGAAGGTAGGGATTCAAAATTGCTCCGGAATGAAGTGTAAGTGATTCAGCTGGAAGGCAAAAAGGAATGAATGAGTGCCATGAATCCGAGGCCGGTTCTAGTCCTGGTCAATGCCGTAGACGGGAACGCCCTCATCCAATTTGTACACCAGGGTTCCGGCGCGCCAGGTGTAGTCAGACTGAGGAAACTTGTCCTTTAGATGAGCGGCCAACTCCTTGGCGTGGGCGTGCGCTTCGTCTGCTTTTTTGTCGCTGCCGTCGGCGGCAAACATGTCGTGGAGCACGGCCATGCGGTAGGTGGCCAGGTAAAGCGCCTGCGCGGTGCGGGGGCCATCAGGGAATTCAGAAGCGTATTTTTCGTAGTATTCGGCCTCTTTTTCCGGGCATTTAGGCGAGCCCTGCCAATCGCCGCACAGCTTGTTGTCAATGAGTTCAAAAGCAGCGAAGGCGGCCCACTTGGTGTTTGGATAAAACTTGATCACCTTGTGTAACTCGTCCTCATCCATCTGGTCGCGCAGGTAGGCATCTTTTTCGTGGGCGGAGGGGCGGGAAGCGGCGTCGGCCTTCTGGATCTGCCATAGGTCGTCGGCGGCGCGCCAGGCGGCTTCGGCGGCGAGCGGCGAATTCGGGAACATTTCAACCAGGCGGCGGTAGAGCAGGCGGGCGCTGCGGGCGGCGTTGGCGGGACCACGCGGATCCGAGGCCAGCGACTCCTGGTTGGCGGCTTCGCCCATCAGAATCTGGTCGCCATTGGGGGTGTTTTCGACGACCACGCCTTTTGACTGCATCCAGCCGGAGATGGGCGGCGGGGTGTCGTCATGGCCGAAGATCGGCGCATCTTTCTGATTCTCTTCCTGGATATCGGTGTTCGCGTAGACACGGATCCAGGGGCCGTTCTTCTCCGCGACTACCATCTCGCGGCCAATCTGCACGCGGTCAACCTTCTGAGAAGTGGGGTCCGGCGCGACGTAGAGCGGGGTGATGCGCAGGGCCGTGGCACGGGGGCCGGCCATCGGCTTTTCGAGCTTGGGCTGCTTCTTCTGTGCGGCGGCAGGGATGATGGCGCAGAGAAGAGTCAGTGTCAGGGCGTTGGCTGCGATGAGGGCGCGGGAATGGGTCACGCAAAAGATCATAATCGAATAGACGCTTCAATTGAGCTTTGCGCAAACACGAATCATGTCAGTCTTCGTCAATCCTCGTCCCATTCGGCCAGCTAAGTTTGCACTCCCGGCAGTACCACCTGGGGCCTCCTGCTGAAGGAAGACAGCAGCCTCCCTGAACGAAATCTACAGCTCCTCGACGCTTTGCCTCCATTGTCTCTTCAGAGAGCAATCCATACACAATGTCTGCAATGGCCAGCGATCCGCACTCCGGGCAGCGGTTTTGCTCCCCTTTCGCTCCACCCTGTCTTTTCTTCGATTGGCGGTTGCTCTTCTTCCAGCTTTCCCATAGCCTGTCTCGGTCCCGCTGCTCACGATATGGGAAGAAGTCGGCCCAACTCATCGGCGGTGACTCCAGCCAGTCGATCAGGTCCTTCATAAATCGCCGACTGTGCAGTACGTCGTCGAGAGCTTGAGCCTGATCCTTCGTGAGGGAGTCCGACAGCAGCGTCCGAAGTTGCTCCAATTTGGGCATCAACCAATGGTCGGTGCTAAACATAGTATCGGTCCGATTTACGGAACGCCGAAAATGTTCCAGCGCACAATCTGTCGAGATTCCGAGTGAAGGATTTTCTGTCGAGAACCTAAGCACAATTCACCTCAATCCATAAGGTCCGGTGGAGTTTTCGGAATGGAGCTCGCGAGAAGGATGTGGAACAACTGCGATCTTGCCCTTCAACTTAGGATGTGGATCCCGCTGACTTAGGATGTGGATCCCGTGGACCAGCTTCTTATGTTTCTCATAGCGGGTCGCACGGATCAGAGTCTTTTTATTCTTGCAGTGCTCGCAGATCACCAATCCGCCAGGCACACCAATCCTGTGTACGTCTCTCTTATGTGCGTCGTAAAGAGACTTGTCAATCAGGGGTAAGCCAGCCCGGCAAAACCTGCAAGAGACCATTTGGGCTCTGGACGGCACATGCATTGAGCATGGACGGGGCCATCTAGCCCTTTTGGGAACTGGCGATCTTAAGATACCTTTTCTCTTCCTGAGCGTTTCCGAGGCGGTCTCAAAGACACCGCTTGGTCGTTTCGCGCCTGTGTCGATTAACCGGTCAAAGGATAGCTTTTCTGATGCGGACCATCCGCCACAAACTGGGCAATCTGGATTAAGGCCGTTGCAGTGACAGGTACTGGTTATCATTTCCCTCACACAGTGCGGAAAGTAACAAATTGATGCATTATGTTACTAACTCACACCTATCTATGTCAAGAGGAGTGCTAACTCACCTAACTTTCACTTAAACGTAGTTTCAGTAAGTATTTCGGCCAGCAGAGCGGGGTCAACGTTGCCTCCGCTGACGACAGCAACCGCGGTTTTGTACGCGGGCAGCTTGTCGGCGTGGAAGAGCAGGGCGGCAATGGCGACCGCGCCGCTGGGCTCGGGAACCAGGCGCGTCGCAGCCACGATGGCGCGCATGGCTGCGCGGATTTCAGCCTCGGTGACGGTAATGACCGCGTCGACGAAGGCCTGGAGGTGGGCGAAGTTGCGCGCGCCTACGGATTGGGTGCGAAGGCCGTCGGCGAGGGTGCGCGAGGTGAGTTCGGCCGGCCAGGTGACGATGTGGCCGGTGCGGAAGCTCTCCGCCGTGTCGCCCGCCAGCTCCGGCTCAACCCCGTAGACCTTGGTCTGGGGGCTCAGCTGCTTGACGGCCGCGGCGATGCCGGAAAGCAGGCCGCCGCCTGAGACGGGAGCCAGGACCAGGTCGACATTCGGTAGCGACTCAATGATTTCGAGTCCGCAGGTGCCCTGGCCGGCAATGATCTGATCGTCGTCGTAGGGTGGAATAACGACGTAGCCATGCTTGCGGACCAGCTCGTCGGACTTGGCGAGGCGCTCGCTCGAAGCCAGGCCGACGTCGACCACCTCTGCTCCAAAGGCGATGGAGGCGGCGCGCTTGATGGCCGGCGCGTTCGATGGCATGACGATCACCGCCTTTGCGCCCACTTCGCGTGCCACATAGGCCGTGGCCTGGCCGTGGTTGCCGCTGGAGTAGGTGATGACGCCGCGGGAGATTTCTTCCGGTGAGAGCTGCAGGATCTTATTGGCCGCGCCGCGGATTTTGAAGGCGCCGACGGGCTGGAGGGATTCAGCCTTGAGGTAGATTTCGCGTGGCTGGCCGTGGCCGCTCAGGCCCGGGAACGGGGCGCGAACCAGCGGGGTTTTGACGGCAATGTGCGCAATGCGAACGGCAGCGGCGCGGATATCTTCGATGGAAACCAGTGATTTTTCCATGGTTCAATTATCCGCTACCGGTCAGACCTGATCTCTGACCGCTTGAATTGGTTGGTTTGGGTTTGTGCATTCCCGCCCATGGTTGTCGCCTAGGGCAGGTACTTTGCCGGAACCGGGTCGGCGGGGACTTCAGCCTGCCAGACGATCTCGATGATGTGCCACTGCTTGCCGTCGTAGATGGCCTGGATGCTGTTGATGCCGCGGTCGGCGGGCTTGCTGTCGTCGCCGATTTTGGTTTCGTAGGTGCTCCAGAGGTGCGCGACGTGGGCCCAGGATTCGGTGCGGACGTTGAGCTGGTGTTCGTGGAACATGGCGGTACCGCGCTTGCCGACAGCGTCAATCCAGTCCTGAACGGTGAGGATGTGGGGCGTGGGGGTGCCGTCAGGGGCGATGCGGATGGGAATCAGGCGCGCGTCCGGAAGAAAGAGCGCACGGAAGCAGGTGCGGTCGCGGTTGGCCGGCCCGGTGATGGCGGAATCGACCGCCTTGATGAGTTGATCGAGGGTGGCCGTCGAGGGGCAGGCAGGGACGGCGGCCATGGGAGTGTCTGCTGTTTGTGCGTGAACGGCGGGGGCCTGGAGGACGGGCGTCAGCAGGGCAGCGGCGAGTGCGAGAAAAATCAGGTGCGAGCGCATGCGGGAATTGTACAGAAGCGGAGACCGAGGAGCTAAGGGAAGATTTGGGGGCTGAAGTTTGCTTCAAGGTAGACTGAATCTGGGACCACTACGATGGATAAACCTTAATCGTCGCGACCGCTTATGGCGGAGGAACTCGATTTGCTTCGCTGGGTGCTTGAACACGGTTCGGACGATCTTCGAAGCTTTCTGCCCCAGATCGAGGGAGTCCGCGGCGCGCGGAGTTGTAAGTGCGGATGCCCTTCGATCTGGCTTGTTGTCGATGAGAGTGCCCCGCTCGGTTTGGATCGTGGCGGAAGGGTCGTTGGCGACTTCGGAGGGAAAACCGCGCGAGAAGAACTCGTCGGAGTTCTTCTCTTCCAGCGGGCAGGCAAGCTCGAGGAACTTGAGGTTTATTCCATGGATGGTCAAATCAAGGACGAGTCTGGAAAATTTGGGCTCCCCACCATCGCTAGCATGAATCTTCTGGTATGGGAGCCTGTACCGGGTCACCCGAGTTTGAAGGTGCCCGCTAAATCTCCAGAATGACCGGCATAATCATGGGCCGTCGTCCCGTAGTCTTCTGGATCAGGCGCTTCAGCTCGGCGCGGACTTTTTCCTTCACCATGCCGTAGTCGGATTTCTGCTCGGTGCTCAGGCTGTCGAGGGTCTTGAGCACCAGGTCCTTGGCCTGCTCGGTGATGTCCGAGCCGCCAAAGCCGCGCATGATCACTTCAGGCTGCTGCTCCACCTTGCCGGTACGCTTGTTGATGGCCAGCACCGCGAGCACAATGCCGTCTTCGGACAGAATACGGCGATCCTTGATGACCAGGTCTTCCACCACATCGATCGACGAGCCGGAGTCAATGAGAATGCGCCCCGCGGTGACTTTGTCCTTCTTGCGGGCGTCGGTCTTGTCGAGTTCGAGCACGTCGCCATCTTCGATGACGATTGCCTGTTCGACTGCGCCTGTCTCCATGGCTACGCGGGCGTGTTTCTGCAGATTGCGATAGTCGCCATGCACGGGAATGAAGTACTTGGGGCGGACCAGGTTGATGAGCAGGCGCTGTTCTTCCTGCGCGCCGTGGCCGCTGACGTGAATGAGCCCGTTGGCGCCGTCGTCGCAGATGACGATGGCGTCGCGGCGATAGAGATGGTCGATGACGCGGAAGATGCCCTTCTCGTTGCCGGGAATGATGCGCGAGCTCAGGATGACGGTGTCGCCGGAGTCGATGTGGGCGTGGCGATGGTTGTCCACCGCTGCGCGACTCAGCGCGGACATGGGCTCGCCCTGCGTGCCGCTGATCAGGATCATCAACTGCTCGGGTGCGAAGTCGCGCATCTGGCCGGGATTGATGATGAGGCCCTGCGGAATATCGATGTAGCCCAGGTCCTGCGCAATCTCGGTCGACTCCATCATGCTGCGGCCGACGACGGCAACTTTGCGGTTGTGCTTGCGCGCCAGTTCGAGTGCGATGCGGATGCGATAGATAGACGAGGAAAAGCAGGTGAAGAAGAGCTTCTTCCTGGTCTGCGAGAAGACTTCGTCCAGCCGGGGAATGACGGCGCGTTCGCTGGGCGTGTAGCCGCTGCGCTCCACATTCGTCGAGTCCTGCAGCAGGGCGAGGACGCCGCGCTTGCCGTACTCGGCGAAGGTGTGCAGGTCGAAGGCGTGGCCGTCAATGGGCGAGAGATCGATCTTGAAGTCTCCGGTGTGGATGACGACGCCGACTGGGGTTTCAATGGCCAGGGCTACGCAATCCACCAGCGAGTGGGTGACGCGAATCGGCTCGATGGTGAAGGGGCCGAGCGTGAACCGTTCTTTGGGCGTGATTTCGACCAGAGTTGTCTCGTCCAGCAGGTGATGCTCTTCAAGCTTGCCCTCGACGTAGGCCAGCGTGAATTCGGTGGCATAGACAGGGACTTTGAGCTCGTTCAGGATCCAGGGCAGGCCGCCGATGTGGTCCTCATGTCCGTGCGTGAGGATGATGGCGCGGACATGCTGTTTGTTTTCAATGAGGTAGGTGATATCGGGAACAACGATATCCACGCCGAGCAGTTCCGATTCAGGGAACATGAGTCCGGCGTCGATCACGATAATGTCGTCTTCCCAGCGGAGCGCCAGGCAGTTCATGCCAAACTCGCCAAGACCGCCGAGGGGGATGATTTTCAGCTTTTTCGTTTGCATCTGTCATCTCTGATGGTAGCACCGAGAAGCAGTGAACAGTGAACAGTGAGCAGTGTGCAGTGGACAGTGAGCAGTGTGCAGTGCGCCGTGAGCAGTTCAGGAGTGAATCAATGAAGCAGCCTATTCGGGTTTGGGTTCGCAGAGGCTGATCTTGTTGCCGAAGGGGTCGAGCAGGTTCAACTGCGGGGTTCCCCAGAATGTTTCCGTGATGCCCGGACGCCAATAGGGGTAGTTCTTCGCAGATAACTCGGCGTGGAGTTCGGCGACGCCCTCGAAAGTGACCTGAAAACGTGTGCCGGGAGAGCCGTCGCCGTAGTGCTCCGAAAGATGGAGCACCAGCCCATCGCGGGAGACCTGCATGTAGAGCGGCGCGGTGGGCTCGAAGCGGTGTTCCCAGTCGAGATGGAAGCCGGCGTAGTCGAGATAGAACTCACGGGCCTTCTCGATGGAGAAGATGCGCAGGATGGGGATGACCTGGAGGGCGCGGGGACTCATGGAATCAGGTTAGCAAGGTCCGAACGGGACCTGCGAGACCGCGCTGGTGATTCTTTTCACGGCCCATGTGCGAGTGATGTTGGCGCCTGGCTTCCGGGCACCTTATCGCGTTCGGCAGTACACTGATCCCATGGCGAGGTGAGCCTTGCAATGAAGGTCTTCGTGTGGTTTTGTCTTCTGACGTTTCCGGCATTGGCTTCCTGCACAACGAAATCAGGCGATGCAAAGGCGCTAAAGACCTTTACCAGCCCGGATGGCGCTTTTCGATTCAGATATGCTCAGCTGCTCTTTCGATGTCAGGTTGGAAATGAGCGAACGAGTGGTGCGGAACCGGAGAACACTTGTGCAGGCCAACAATCTGTTTGCGATGACGATGACGACAGCAATACGATCCTGGCCTGCTTTGGGTATCCTGGGATGAGAGCTGCATTTGCTGTGGCGGAGATCCCAGCAGCCAATACGGAGAGTGTTTGTCTGAGGGGGCCGGAGGATTGGCCAATGGAAGTGCGTGGGATCAGAACCATTCACGGCGTGAAGTTCAAGGCTTTTGAGGTTTCAACCGCTTGGACCAGCGGCGGTCTTTCTGGAGATTTGTACAGGACTTTCCGTCTGAATAAGTGCTATGAACTAGGAATTCGATCGATACGATCGGCCCGCAATGAAGATGAGACTGGCAATAAGGTTGAGCGTACCAAGAGGCAGGCCATCGAATTGGGAAAACGCCTCGATGAACCCCTCAAGTCATTCAGATTCCTGGAATGATCTCTCAAAAAGCATCCGAGTCCCCGTCCTCTATTTCACCGGATGGAATGTCCGCTTCCATCGGGTTTCGTCGAAAAAATGGATGAACTCGTGGAAGCTGTTTCGCGCGGTTTCTGACAATGGCTTCTCTTCAGGGCCGGAGTCGGGCATTTCGATAGACCAATAGACGAACAGCGGACGGCCTATGAAGTTTTCCCGCGGCACAAATCCCCAGTAGCGGCTGTCCAGACTGTTGGTGCGGTTGTCGCCCATGACGAAGTAGTTGCCGGGCGGCACCACCAGGTCTTCGCCCTGGATGCAACTGGGCATTTGGACAGTCCATGCGGCAGTGACCCCGGGCTCGGTAGCCGGATCGACCGAGGGGAAGTCGCTGATGTAAGGGTCGTAGCGTTCAGGATCGGGTTTGGCGGCCTGCGGCTCGTTCTGGGCCACGCCGTTGAGGTAGACAATGCCGTTGCGCAGATGGATGCGGTCGCCGGGAACCCCGATGAGGCGCTTGACGAGGGGGATGTGCTCGCCGCTGGTTTCCGCCACCGGCTTGAAGAAGACCACCACATCGCCCCGGCGCGGATCGCGATAGTGAACGAAGGGTGCCCAGCGGGCGGCCGGCGAAAACGTGACGCGGTCCACCAGCACATGGTCTCCGGGAAGCAGGGTGCTGGCCATGGACGAGGATGGGATCAGGAAGTTCTGAAACAGGAAGGCGAAGACGAACAGCGCGACGACAATGGTGCTCAGGTTGGAGCTGAGGCCTTCGAAGATTGACTCGCGGGGTTGTTCTAAGGGTGCTGCCGGCGTGGTGGGTTTCCGTTTCCTGGTTTTCATTTGTCCTCGCTCTTCTTATGAGTACGATGCCGAATCGACTCTCGTTCCTTCACAGCAGGTATTCGGAGCTAACTCGGCGAATTCTCTGCAATGGGGTTGAGGTTTGCCTTCTTGTCCCGATACTTGAGGATCTCACGGGGGCGAGGCAGGGCGACCGGTGCACGGGCAATGGTGAGCACCGTGATATCGTCGGCCTGCGGCGCGCCCATGCCGAACGATTGCGCGGCTTCCGCAACGAAGGATGCGGATTGGTTACTGACCGTCTGGGTGCGGTCAAAGCCGAAGAGTTCGCGGGAGGGGTTGGTGGCTTCGACGACTCCGTCGGTCACCAGGGTGACGCGCTGGTCGGGCGAGAGTTGAAGCTTGGCCTCGGAGTAGGTGATGTCCAGCGAGATGCCGAGGGGAAGGTTGGGCTCTGTAGGGAATTCTTCGCCGTCGAGGTACGGGCTGGGGTGGGCGGCGTTGGCGAGAGTCAGTTCGCCGGACGGGGTGATCATGAGCACGAGGCACGTGGCGAAGTCGCCGCCGCGGCCGTGCAGCAGGCGATTGAGACTGGTGAGAAGCGCGCCGGGGCTGCGATAGGTTTCAGTAAATGCGCGCAGGCTGCCGACGATAAGCGAGACGGTCATGGCCGCTTTCAGGCCCTTGCCGCTGACATCGCCGAGGATGATAAACGCCGAGGGCTGGTCAGAGTCGCCGCTATTGGGGATGGGAAGGATCTGGAAGAAGTCGCCGCCGACTTCCTGCGCGGGCAGGTAGGCGCTCTCAATCGTGAAACCGGGAATGGTGGGGAGCTGGTCGGGAATGAGGATCTGCTGAATGCTGCGGGCCGCGGACATCTCCTGCTCTATGTCGCGGTTGCGGTCCTGGATGCGGCGCAGGCGGAAGGTCATGGCGACCAGCATGACAATGGCGAAGAGGAGATTCGAGAGGCCCCTCAGATCGATGTCCTGACCGTGCCAGAATAGATCCTGCGGCAGGCTGGGCAGGCGGATGAAAGTCAGCATGCGCGTGGATTCCTCAACGGTGAAGAAGAGGGTCGCCGCGCCAATCCAGCGCATCTCGGGCAGCTTGCTTTTGAAACAGACAGGCAGGAGCAGCAGAAAACCAAGAGCGGAGAGCAGTTGCGCCCATACCGCAACCTCCTGGATGACGCTGCTTTCCGTCACGCCGGCGATTGCATAGTAGACCGGCGCCGGCCATGGAATCAGGAGCACGAGATAAACGAGATAGAGTCCGCCAAAAAGCTGGATGGCGCGGAAGAATTTTGGGACCGGCCGCCCTAGAAATGAGAAGACGAATTCTATCGCTATGAACGTCTGTGTAGCATTAATGATGGCGTAAAGCGCACGGGCCAGCCACGAGGGCATTGAAAGGTCCGCAACCAGGGCCAGATCACAGAGGCGCAACAGGGGCAGGGTACAAAGCCTGGCCCCCAGCCAAAAGTACTCGTGCAAGCGGGTGTTGACGGAATAGAGCAGAAGGAAGAGGAATCCCGCGCTGAACATGGCCACGTAGCACAGGTAATGCAGCAGGCTTGAGCCGAGGTAATTCAGGGTATCCAGATCGCCGACGGTTTCGATTCGATCAATGGATGCAAGCGCCGGGGCAAAACGATCGATGCGGGTGACCGTATGGACGTTGAGCGCATGAATGGCAATCAGCAGACGGCCCTGGCGGGCGAGGCTTGAAGGAAAGCTGAAAATCGCGTGTGTGTACTGAGGCCCCTGGCGCGTGGCGAAGTTGCCGGAGCTGCCGATCGACTGGCCGTTGACGAATACTTCGTAGACCGGAAACTCGCCCCGCACCAGCAGGCCAAGCTGGGGCGTCGACTGCAACTCGGCAGGCAGCGTGACCTCAATCCGCTGCCACTGGTTCGGCCTGGTCCACCCTGAGTTGGAGTTGAGAGGCTTGACGGTGCAGGCGGTTGCGCCTGACTGGATGTCGATTTGGGCGCATTGGGGATTGTCGCCGTCGTGCACCTGCCACTGGTTCCAGGGCAGACGGAGGACGCCGGGATCTTGAGCATCGGCTGTCGGAGTGGCCAGAATAAGAATGGCCGACGCCAGCCCGGAAAGTATCCAATACTTCATCCGCCTGCTCCTGAAGCTGGAAGTCCCGGTCTGTTGGGCCATGCTGGCTACAACCGGTCTCATAACTGCCGCATTCTCCAGGGGGCCGACTTTGAGACCCGCAACAAAGCGGGTTGAATGATCTCCGCGAGTCGATGCGCTTGCTTATGAGACCGGTTCTAGCGTAGCAAATCTTCAAGGGTGGTGCTGAGGTTAGTTTTCTGATCGCGGTACTTGACGATGACCGGGGCATAGAGGCTCAGGCCCCAGGCTTCGGCGTTGGGGTGAACCTTGCCTTTGGCGACGGGGCGGGAGCCGGGGACTACCACGGCATTTTCCGGAATGATCAAGGGCAAATCGTCCGTGGCGCGCAGCACTTCTCCATTGACCAGGTCGTAAACCGGAGTGCCGCGGGTGAGGATGGTTCCGGCGGCCAGAACCGCTCCCTTGCGCACGATAGTCCCCTCGTAGACGCCCGTGTTGCCGCCTACCAGTACGTCATCTTCAATAATCACCGGGCTGGCGTTGATGGGCTCGAGGACCCCGCCGATCTGGGCCGCGGCGCTGAGGTGAACCCGCTTGCCGATCTGCGCGCAGGAGCCGACCAGGGCATGCGAATCGACCATGGTGCCCTCATCCACATACGTTCCGGTATTGATGTACATGGGCGGAGCGCAGACGACTCCGCGGGCTACAAAGGCGCCTGCACGGATGGCCGAGCCTCCGGCAACGATGCGGATTCCATCTGCCGGTGAAAACCGTCGGGCAGGAAAGGTGCTCTTGTCGACGAAGGAGAGGTCGCCGTCGGAGAGCTTTTCCAGAACGCCGATTCGAAAGCCAAGCAGGATGCCCTCTTTGACCCATGCGTTCACGCGCCAGCCGGTGGGCGATGCGGGGTCTGGCGAGGCTGCGCGTATCTGGCCAGCTTCAAGAGCGGCACGCAGGGTGAGAAACGCCGTCATGGCGTCGGGGTCGTTGACCGCGGCGGGGCCGGCAGCAAAATACTTTTCGATTTCCTGTTGGAGAAGGCGGGTCGTCATTCCATCCTGAGTTTATCAAGATGGAATGACGATGGGGGGAGGGTTGAAGGTGCGGTTGAGTGATGCGGCCAGGGGGGAGGGCTTGGTTGAAGCTTGCAATGCGCGGGAAACCTTGGCCGGCCCGCAAAGGCCAGGCGCGAAACACACGCGCGAAGTCATGCTGCGTTCGATGCCAGTTTGGTCCGAATGGTTTCGTTCTTGCGAACCGGCTGTACCCGATAAGAATTCTCACCCGAGGGAATGAGCGCGAGCGGAACGGGGTTTTTATCGGACGCGCGCAGCATGTGTTTTGACTCCAGCCAGGCACAAAGGCGGGGGTCGTAAATCTCAGGCTGTCCCTGCCAGAAATCAGGGCGCAGTCCACATTGAATCTGCAAATGGTCTAACTGCAGTTCGACGACAGCGATGGTCTTGGGAAAATAGCGCCGAACATTGGAGGCGCCGATGTGGAGACCCGTGATACCACGGCATTTGGAATGTGTTTTGACTACCATATACACCTGCTCTTCAACAGCGGATAAGGTCAGTCTAGGGAGGTAAAGTCAGAAGAATCCCATGCTGGTGGTGGGAATGTGCAATGCACTTTTCTCATTTGGAATTCACCAGCTGGAAGGCCCGTTGTGGGAATATCGTGCGCCCCTTTTTCTGCCCTGTCAAGATCTCATCCGGTTGATTCAACCCGGTACATTTGCCGTACATATCAACAGATGCTCAACAGAGAAAGAGGTTGCCAATTCCGTAATCCCTAGCGTGAATTTACTGCTTTCCGCGATGGATGGAGGCAAATTTCTCGTGAATACGAATGAGAAAACGTCTTCCTGCGAGCGCTACCAGGATTGCCGCGATTCGCGCCGTCAGCTTGCGGTCCCGATAGCTTCCGCCAGGGCCGCGGCGACCTGTTGCTGCTGTTGCGGCGTGATGCGGTTGAAGAAGGGAAGCGCAAGGGTGCGGCGGGCGACGGATTCTGTGATGGGAAGATGCGGGACGGCCTGCGACTGTGCGCGCCATGCTGGCTGAAGGTGAATGGGTGGGAAGTAGCGGCCGGTGGCGATGCCGCGTTGGGTGAGGATGGATTGGATGCGATCGCGGTTGGCTGATTGCGGCAGGCGAACCACGTAGACGAACCAGCTGATGGTGCGGTTGGGGAGGGTCAGCGGCGGCAGGGCGAGTGGGTCCTGCTCCAGCCCGGGGATTGCCGAGAGCAGCTCGTGGTAGCATTCGGCGGCGGCTCGGCGAAGCGCGAGCATTTCCTCAATTCGGCTGAGTTGAACACGACCCATGGCGCAGGCGAGTTCAGAGAGACGGTAGTTGTACCCGGGTTCAGCATGGTCGAGCCAGTCGCCGCCAGCTTGCCTGCCTTGATTCCTCAAACTGCGGAGACGCGCGGCATGGGCTGGATCGCGGGCGAGGACGGCCCCGCCCTCTCCGGTCGTGACCTGCTTGTTGGGATAGAAGCCGAAGACGGCCAGGTCACCAAAGCTTCCGGCGCGGCGGGCTGGATGGGGCCTGCCAAACTCGGCGCCGATGGCCTCGCAGGCGTCCTCGAGGATTACCAGGTGATGGCGGCGGGCGATTGCGCCGAGGGCATCCATATCGGCTGGAACGCCGAAAGTGTGGACCACGAGAATGGCACGGGTGCGCGAAGTGATGACTTGCTCGACCGCGTCAGGATCAAGGTTGAGCGTGACCGGATCGATTTCCGCAAAGACAGGCGTGGCGCGAACCTGGAGCACGGCATTGGCGACAGCGATGAAACCGAAAGAAGGGATGATCACCTCATCGCCTTCCCCGATGTTGAGCGTAAGCAGTGCAAGATGCAGGCCGGCGGTGCCGGAACTGACGGCGACGGCATGCGGCACTCCGTGATAGGCGGCGAGCGCCGACTCGAATGCTGGAAGCTCAGGGCCGAGGCTGAGTTGCGGCGTGCGCAGGACAGCGGTGACGGCGTCGATTTCAGCCTCAGTAATGTCCGGCGCTGATAGGGGGATGATCATGGGCGACCTGGAAGTGGAGTCAGCAAAACAGCAAGTCAGCGAGTCAGCAAGTTAGCCCGCGCTTTCCGGGGGCAGAGGGGTTGGCTGTTTGATCAACAAGTCTTCGAGCGGCACGGTGGTCAGAACATGCGCGATTGTTTTGGCGGCTGTACCACTGCCGTAGGGATTTTTCATTCCGCTGAGGGCAGCGCGGAATTTCGGATCGAGCGCGCGGCCGATTGCTTCTTGAATTGCGGCCGGTTCAGCGGGGGCATCGATGATGTTGGCGGCACGTTCGCGGCCCTGCTGGCGCATCCCGACGTTAACCACGGGATGCGCGAACGACGCAGCTTCCATGATCCCGCTCGATGAGTTGCCGACCATGCAATCGACCTGGCCCAGAAGGCTCCAGTAGGTAACGGCGTCGAGGTTCACGAAGATGCGCGTGTGAGCGCGCGTGTCCGCGAGAGCCTGCGTCCGTCGGATGAGCGCGTGGCTGCCGGCGTCGGCGTTGGGGTAAACGAAGATCAACTGGCCTTGAACTTCTGCGAGCGCGGCAAACAGCGCGTCCGCTTCGGCGTTGGTGTCTTTGAGAATGGTGACCGGGTGCCATGCGGCAAGGATTGTTGGCGGCGTGAGCGTGAGGCCGAGTTGGACTTCAAGGGCTCTGCGATCCACGAGGACCGAACGACTCATATGGTCGAGCGAAGGCGCTCCGGCGCGGTGCACGCGCCAGGGCTCCTCGCCCATCGCGATCACGCGGCGGCGTGCGGTTGGAGTTGAGGTGAAGTGGATGTGCGCAAGCTTGGTGAGAGCGTTGCGGACGTGGTCATCAATGGCGCCCTGGGAGATTTCTCCGCCTTCGATGTGAGCGACGGGGATGCGCAGGGCGAGCGCGACCGACGCGGGCGCGAGCATCTCGTAGCGGTCGGCAATGAGCAGCAGAATGTCAGGACGCCAGGCGGCAAGCGCATCGGCCAGGCCAAGAATGGCGAGGCCGATGGTTTTGGCCATGCCGATGTCGGTATCGGAGCTGAGCAGGCACTCGATGCGAGCCTGGATGGGGAAGCCGTCCCGTTCAATCTCCTTGACGGTCGAACCGAAGTCCGGCGATAGATGCGCGCCGAGGACGAAGACGGCGAGGTCGACGTCGGGATGCGCGGAGAGTTCACGCAGCGGCCAGTAGAGATGGCTGTAGTCGGCACGTGAGGTTGTAATAACGCCGATGCGGCGCCTGGGTTTCGCGGTTTTCATCGGGGAGCCTGGAGGGCGGCATTCCGCGCGAGGGCCAGCACGGATTCGCTTGGAGAGTAGCCGGGGACCAGGGCGCGCAGTTGAGCGAGAGCTGCGGCAAGGTCGCGCGCATCAACAGCGGCGCGGAGTTGGGCGAGTCTGAATGTGATTTGCTCGGGTGAGAGCGACTCGGATTGGATGGAGATGAGTGCTGAGTTCGATGCGCCTGGTGAGGCTGGATGTGTCAGGTCGTCTTCTGACCAGAGCTGCTCGGTTTCCTTGTCGCCGGGCCGGAACTGGGTGAATTCGATGGAGATTTCGCGGCCGGGAGAAAGTGTGCGGGCCATGAAGTTAGCCAGATCGGCGATGTAGTGGGTGGCGGGGAGACGGGGCGCGAGCAGAGCCGGTGACTGCGGATTTGCTGCGGCGGTGAGTATCTGGTCAACCGCTTCGTCAAGCGTAAGGAAGTAGCGCCGGGCGGCGGGATCGGTGACGGTGACAGGGCCGCCGCGAGCGATTTGCTGCGCGAAGATTTCAGTGACGCTGTCGCGCGATGCGAGCACATTGCCGAGGCGAAGCACCGTTCCGCCGTGAGAGAGGACGATCTGCTCCGCGACCCGCTTGGTTGCGCCCATCACGGATGCCGGCTGGACCGCTTTGTCGGTGGAGAGAAGGACGACTCGAGCATGATGCGCAGCGGCGGCGCGGGTGAGCGCTTCGGTCGAGAAAATGTTATTGGCGATGGCGGCCAGCGGATGCTGCTCCATGAGCGGGACGTGCTTGAAGGCTGCGGCGTGGAAGACGAGCCGCGGTCTGTGCGTCGCAAAGATGTGCTCGAGCAGCGCTGAATCGCCTGCGCTGCCGAGGAACGTCGCGATGTTGGCGGACGGCGCGAGTTCGGAGTTGAGCGCGAAGAGATTGCTCTCGGAAGCCTCAAGCACCACCAGGCTGGGCGGATTCAGAGTGGCCAGCCGCTGCGCGAGCGCGGTGCCGATGGAGCCGCCTGCACCGGTAATCAGGATGGTCTGTCTCGCGAGTGCGGCGAGTGTTTCAGGCTGCGCAGATGGCAGCGGAGGACGGGCGACAAAGCTGTGCCAATCGATGTCCTGGAGGGTCGGGATCACAGGAGAAGTATAAATTGCGCGCCATTGCATGGAGCAGATGCTCGCGGGCGGCTCGCGCTGGCTCCATGCGTTCCCAGGTCCCCAAATGCGAGGGACCTGGGTGTTCGGCGAGAAAGTGCTGCTACTGCGGCGCGATCCAATCGGGCTGATAGGAACAATCGACGCGCCTGTACCACTCGATGTGGAGAGTTCCGGGATGAAGTTCGAGGCAGACCTGGTCGCCCTGGACTGTTTTGCGATAGATGGCTGAGGGGACGCTGAGACGGTTGGGAGTTTGGATCGGTCCCCAGGGCGCCAGGTCGAGGTAGTAAGAAGTGGATCTTCCGCGGGAGATATGCTTGCCAACCACCTGCGCGGCGTAGGGCTGGGGCGTGGATGGATCTGCCAGCGTGTCTGCCACTGAGGTCAATCCGTAGCCATAGAAGCCGGAGACGACGAGGAAGGCGATGACGGTTCCCGGGACGGTGAAGCTGTTGCGAGCGGTGAGGTAGAGCGCGGCCGTCAGGACAGCTGCGATCGAGCCGGCAATCTCCAGAATGGATTGCGTGGAGACAAAGTGCACTCCCGTGGAGCTGAAGGCGAGACCGAAACCGGAGATGAGAATGAGGAAGGCCAGATCGACGCGGGGGTCCGCTTTCGGCTTGAAGAGGGCGTAGAGGAGCGGCGAGCGCTGCACCATGAAGATCGCAAATGGCGGCGCCAGCGCAAGCACAATCGCGGCGGCGAGTCGAAACGGGGCTGGAGCCCAGATGAGCGCGGCGGCGGCACTGGCTTCAACGATGATAGTGAAGACGTTGATGGTTTTGGCTGTGGCCAGCGCAGCCAGGCGCTCTTCGGGAGTCGCGCCGAGTTCCTGGTCATTTGAGATTTGATCGAGGAGTTTCTGCTTGTCGCGCTCGTCAAGGTCGGGAATTTGAGCAAACCATGCGCGGAAATCGTCGTCGGTGGAGAAGCTTTGCGAGATGGCAATGGGGCTCCGGCCATCTCGCAAATAAAGCTGCTTGTAGGTGCGGTTGCGCGAACGGAGAGTGCGAAAGCCGATGATCTCGCCGCGATCGGCGGATTTCTCGCCAAAGGCCGTGCGCACGGTGATGCGGGAGCCGTCGACGATGATGCGGGAGCGAACGGCGTAGGCGACCAGGTAGACGGGGATGGCGAGGAAAAGGAGCGCCATTAGAATGCCGGCGACGCCATTCGGGTTGGAACGAGCCAGGAAACCAAAGCCGCAGGAAAATGCGGCAAACATGCACCCGACAATGAAGATGAATGCCCTGGACCAGCCGCTCAAACGGTATTCGCGACGGGTGTTGCTTTGGACCTGATATGAGTTCAAGGCCGCCTCCGAGCTTTCGTCACCCCGGCGACGTGGAACCGTCGCGGGGGACCCCGATTCCGTCTTTGTATCACAAGATGCGGCGAATCTTTTGTGCGGTGTAAAAGCCGAGTGGCGGTGGCCGGTGCGATGGAGGCGCCCGCTCGCATACACTTGATGAGTTCAGCGGCTTTAAGAGAAAAGCGATTCGGGCCGCCTAAAGGAAACGGTGGATGAATAGGATTGTGCGGGCAGTTGTTGGAGTTCCGCTGGTTTATTGGGCCTTTGTAGCGGCGGCGACGGTAGCCGGGGCGCAGGCGCGCTTTGATGCGGACGCGGTGCAAACCAATAACCGCGGCGTAGCCCAGATGGGCCAGCAGTTTACCGAGCGCGCGGAAGATTCGTTCGCGGAGGCATTCAAGAAGGATCCGAAACTGGCGCAGGCGGCTATTAACGAGGGCATCGCGCTGATGACTCTGCAGAAGCTGGATGAAGCCAAGAAGGCGCTGCACGCCGCAATTGATCTGAATCCGAACAGTGCTCAAGCCTGGTACAACCTCGGGCTGGCGCAGCATGCGGGCAATGAATTGCTGCCGGCGCTCGAAAGCTTTCAGCAGGCGGTGAAGCTCGACCCGCGCGATGCGGATTCGTACTACTTTGAGGGTGTTTGTTACCAGGAGATGAAGGATTTCGACAAGGCGATCGAGATTCTGAAGCAGGCGCTGGCCATCAATCCCCAACATGCGTCGGCGGAGTTTGCCATGGCGCGCGCACTCCAGCGGTCAGGCCATGTGGAAGAGGCGAAGGAGCACTTCAAGCGGTTTCAGCATTTGACGAGCACCAAGGTTGGAGCGCCGATCGGGCTGGCTTATGGAGAACAAGGACACTATTCGACAGTGACCGCGGTGGCCGAGCCGGAGACCGTTCAGAAGGGAATGATTCCGGTGAAACTGGTGGAGACGCCGCTGGTTTCCCCGGTCTCAAAGACGGGCTCCGGGGCGTCCGCGTGGACCACGACCGGTGGGGCATGCATGATGGATGCAACAGGCGATGGTCACATGGACCTGGTGCTGATGCAGGCGGGTCCGCAGGCCATTCGTGTGCTGCATGCGAAGGGCGATGGGAAGTTTGAAGAGTGGGATTCTGCGGGGGCGGGATTGAAGGCTGCGGGCCATGCTGTGGCTTGCGCGGTGGGCGATTATGACGGCGATGGGATGAACGATCTCGCCGTGGCTCTGGACGACCAGGTGCTGCTGTTTCGGAATTTAGGCAAGGGCAAGTTTCAGAACGTGACGGCGGAGGCTGGGCTCGCTGCGAAGAACCGGCCAACGGGAATCACATTTGTCGATTATGACCATGATGGCGATCTGGATCTTTTTCTTACGGGTGCGCCACTGAAGGACGGCGGAACACCAAATGTCTTGTGGCGGAACAACGGCGACAAGACATTTACCGAGTGGACGGAACCGACGGGGCTCGGCGGAACTGGTAAGACAAACGCTGCGATTCTGACGGATTTTAATAATGATCGTGCGGTGGATATTGTTACGACCACAGATGGGCTTGCGCCGGTGATCTATGTAAATCCGCGCGAAGGGAAGTATCCGACCCAGGTCTTGTACGAAGCGGACAAACTGTCACCGACCACCGGTATCGCCGTGCTCGATTACAACAAGGATGGCTGGATGGATATTGCCGTCACACACGACGGCGCACCGGGAGTTTCGCTGTGGCGAAACGTGGAAGGGCCGGAACATATTGGACGGAGATTCGAGAAAGTCGAGCTCCCGTTACAAGGCGCGCTGCGTGGATGGGGCGTGACTGCGATCGATATTGATAACGACGGATGGATTGACCTGGCGGCGATTGTGGATACGACCGCAGGCCCCCGGGTAAAGGTGTTTCGTAACAAGGGCGATGGGACGTTTGAAGATGTTTCTTCTCGGCTTGGACTGGATTCGCTGCGCCTGAAAGACCCGCGCGGATTGATTGCGGCCGATGTAGATGGTGACGGCGCCGCGGACCTGATTGTGACGCAGGTGAATGCGCCGCCGTTGCTACTCAAAAACGTGGGCGCGAATAAGAATCACTTTGTACGGCTGGACCTGACGGGGTTTGCGGACAACAAGACGGCGCTGGGCGTGAAGGTTGAGGTGTTCGCCAGCGGCATGTGGCAGAAGTGGGAACTGGCAGGCGCGTCGGGATACCAGACGCAGGCTGCGCCGCAGATTCTGGTGGGCCTGGGCGATGCGCCGGGAGTGGACCTGCTGCGCATTCTGTGGCCGACCGGTGTGTTGCAGGACGAGATCGATTTACCCAAGCTGACACAGGGGCGCGGCGTGATCGCAATGAAAGAGGCAGACCGGCGGGGTAGCTCCTGCCCGGTATTGTTTGCGTGGGATGGGCACAAATACAAGCTGGTGACCGATGTGATTGGCGCCGGGGTGGTGGGGCATTGGTTCACGCCCGAGCGGCGCAACATTCCCAACCCCGGCGAGTGGGTGAAGGTGGATGGCGCCGAGACTGCGCTCGTCAAGGGCAAGCTGAGCCTTCGCTTCATGGAGCCGATGGAGGAAGTGAATTACATTGACCAGCTGCGCGTGGTGGCCGTTGATCATCCGGAAAATGTGGAAGTGAATCCCGATGAGCGGTTCCTCGATGACCCGCCGTTTGCCTCGGGGCGCGTGGTGGCAACGGAAGGCGCGCGGCTGCCTGTGGGCGCGTGGGATGGTGAAGGACGCGATGTGCTTGATGCGCTGAGCCGGCGCGATCACACGTTTGCGAGCGGGTTTAAGGTCGCGCCTTATGACGGATTTGCGAATCTGCATACGCTCACGCTGGATTTGGGCGAGGTGAAGCAGGGCGCGCCCCTGCGGTTGCTGATGACAGGCTATGTGAACTACTTCAGCGCGACCAGCTTGTATGCTGCGTGGCAGGCGGGCGTGAAGCCTGTGTCCCCATATGTCGAGGCGGAGTTGGCTGACGGCACATGGAAGCGCGTGGCCGACGATGTGGGATTTCCGGCAGGCCTGGAGCGGACCATCGTGGTGGATCTGACGGGAAAACTGCCGGCCGGGACTAGGCGCATTCGCCTCGCGACCAACCTGCAGATTTATTGGGACCAGGTGCTGATTGACCAGAGCACGAATGCTCAGGCGCGTGCAAACGAGGTGCCGCTGGCGACGGCCACGCTGCACTTCCGCGGCTATCCAAAACAGATTGAGGGCGCGAGTCCCGGCGATCTCAATTACGACTACGATCGCGTGAGTTTGACCGGGCCGTTCCAGCATCAGCGCGGCAACTACACCCGCATGGGCGACGTGACGGCGCTGTTGACGGGCATCGACAACCGTTTTGCGATCTTCGGAAGCGGCGAGGAGATTGCCGCGGAATTCGATGCGGCAAAGCTGCCTGCGCTGCCGCCCCACTGGAAGCGCGATTACTTCTTTTATGCGAATGGATTTGTGAAGGATATGGACTGGTGGGACGCATCGCCGTTTACCGTGGCGCAACTGCCGTTTCATGGGATGAGCACCTATCCGTATCCGGCGAATGAGAGCTTCCCGGACGATGTGGATGCGTTGAAATACCAGCTCGATTGGAATGATCGCTGGGATTCCGGGGAGCCGGTGCGGTCGTATCGATTTAATTATCGAACGATGCCTTCAACGCCTTTGGAAGACAATGCGATTGCACCTTCCTTCCATCCAACCGGGGCTGTGCAGCAATGAACTCCGTGGTCGTGAATTCGGCAGTCCGCCAATTGGAGCTTCTCAGCTCGCGCGAGATCTCGGTGCTGGAACTCGCAGAAGCCCAAATTCACCAGATTGAACGCCTCAATCCGAAGCTCAATGCACTAGTGGATTTTGATGCGAATCGGGTTCGTGTACAGGCGCGCGTGTTGGATGAAACGCGCGGACCGCGCGGGCCGCTGCACGGATTGCCGGTGACCATCAAGTCTTCAATTGCAACGGCGGGTTACAAGTGCGAGATCGGCAGCCTGCTTCACAAGGGCGAGGTGCCGCGCAGGGACGCGGAGGTGGTGGCCCGGCTGCGCACTGCGGGAGCGCTGATTCTGGGCACGACGAATTGTCCCGAGTTTCTGATGGCGTATGAGACAGCGAATCTGTTGCACGGGTGCACTTCGAACCCCTGGGACCTGGAGCGGACGCCGGGCGGATCGAGCGGGGGCGAGTCGGCTGCGATTGCGGCAGGAATGTCGGCGGCGGGGCTGGGCAGTGACAGCGGCGGAAGCGTGCGCGTGCCGGCGCATTTCACGGGAATCTGCTCCATGAAGCCAACGCCGGGAAGGATTCCAGGGCGCGGGCATCTGCCGCCTTGCGTGGGTCCATTTTCGATTCTGGGTGCCGTCGGGCCCATGGCGCGCACCATCGCCGATATCACGCTGCTGTTTCGCACTCTCTGTGGTCAGGATCCACTGGACCCGCTGAGTCCCCCGGTTGCGCTCCGTGAGCCGAGCGTAGACGAGTTGCGTTCGAATCGGATTGGATTTTTCGAGGACGATGGGCTGGTTCCAGTGACCGCGGAGACGCGCGCTGCGGTGCAATCGGCTGCGGTGGTTCTGCGCAGTGCGGGGTTTCGCGTGGAGCCGTTCAGGCCGGGTACGCTGGAGCCGCTGCGCAAGCTTTGGGTCAAATTCTTTGTCCAGTGCGGTGCAATGTTTTATGCGCCGGAGATTCGCGGGCGGGAACAGCAGTTGAGTCCCATCTTCAGAGAGTTTCTGGGAATCGCCGAAGCTGCGCCGCCGCTGACTGCTCAGGAGTTGCTGGATGCGTGGGCGAAGCTTGATCTGCTGCGCGCAAAGACGCTTGAAGAGATGCGCGCGTATCCGGTGCTGCTGTGCCCAGTGGCAAGCGTTCCCGCATTCAAACAAGGCGAGCGTGGTTGGGATGTGGAGGGGCGTGCGGTCGAATACATGGACGCATGGCGCTATTCGCAATGGTTTAATGCGCTTGCGGCTCCGGCTGCAGTGGTTCCGGTGGGCCAGTCGCCAGAGGGATTGCCGATCGGCGTGCAGATTGTGGCGCGGCCATTTCAGGACGAGACTGCGCTGGGGATTGCGGCCTTTGTCGATAAAGCGTTTGGGTATCGAGTGCCTCCAATGGCGCTTAAATAGAACCCGAAATAAAATCAGGGTCATGCGCGTTCCGGTGCCCGTCGCGCCGAATCGATTTCTCCCTCATTTTTTCGCATCGTCTGCCCGTTCCCAGGCATCAGTTCATCCATGCGTCAATGCGCTGCTGAAAGGTCAAACGGATGAATGTCCTCATTGTGCTCGCGCATCCCGAGCCGAAAAGCTTTAACGGCGCCCTGTTTGATACTGCCGCCGCCACTCTGACTGCCACCGGCCACACTGTCACCACCAGCGATCTTTACAGGATGGATTTTGATCCCCGTTCCAGCCGGGCCAACTTCGTCGAAGAAAAGAACCCCGACTTCTTCAAGCCCCAGGTTGAAGAACGGCACGCCACCGACACCCATGGCTTTACGCCCGCACTGGAAGCGGAGATTGGCAAACTGGAGGCCGCCGATCTTGTGATCTTTCAGTTTCCGCTTTGGTGGTTCTCTCTGCCCGCAATCCTCAAGGGCTGGGTGGACCGCGTCTTCGCTATGGGCCGCGCGTACGGCTCCGGACGCATTTACGAAAAAGGCGTATTCCGCGGCAAGCGCGCCATGCTCTCGCTCACCACCGGCGGATTTCAGTCCAGCTATGTGACCGGTGGCGAAGAGGGCGACATCCTCGGCATTCTCCGGCCAATTCATCGCGGCATCTTCCAGTTCACGGGATTCAGCGTCCTCGCGCCCGCGATCCATTACGGCCCG
>Ga0116135_1000406_pt1 | contig 23886 bp, 16 predicted proteins | sample June2015DPH_20_1_FD_89738 | JGI IMG/M metagenome (GOLD analysis project Ga0116135, IMG submission 89738) | Peatland microbial communities from SPRUCE experiment site at the Marcell Experimental Forest, Minnesota, USA - June2015DPH_20_10 | ecosystem: Environmental > Terrestrial > Soil > Wetlands... | reverse complement strand
GGAAGCGCGCGGTGATGGTGGCGATGCCCACCTTGCGGCTGACTTCCTCGAACGTCCCATCGCCGTTATTGCGCCATAGATGGTGCGGCACGTCCTCGAAATCGGAAACATACAGACCCAGTGACCCGTTGTTCTGGTAGTCGCCCACCGACAAGCACATGGCCGCCATACCTCCGCCGTCCTCGGTCAATCCCACGCCCGCCGCGAGGCCGGACTCGGTGAAGGTGCCGTCGTGATTGTTGTGATAAAGGTACATCTCCATCCCATCGTTGGCGACGAACAGATCCGGCCAGCCGTCGTTATCGTAGTCGGATGCGAGCACCGATAGATTTTTACCGTTGGGCTGATAGATCTTCGCAGCCTTGGTGACGTTCGTAAATGTGCCATCGCCGTTGTTGTGATACAACACGTCCGGGCTGCCGCGATACTCACTGGGCGGGCAGCTGGATTCCGCGCCGGCGATCATACAAGTCTGCTTCACTTCCGGGCCGAAGTCCACATAGCCGCCGGCATACAAATCGAGATTCCCATCCCGGTCATAGTCGAAAAAAGTTGCGCCAGTGTGCAGCCGTGTGCCAAAGTCGGCGCCGTCCACGTGCGCCTGCGCGGTCACGTCACTGAAGGTACCGTTTCCGTTGTTGTGATACAGCACGTTTTCGCCGTACTGCGTCACGTACAGATCGGGATAGCCATCGTTGTCGTAGTCGCCGGCCGTGCAGCCCAGGCCATATCCGGTGCCCGGCACGCCGGCTTTGTCGGTCACGTCCGTGAACGTGCCGTCGCCATTATTCCGGTACAGGGCGTTGCGCGCCGCGATACCGCGGTCGTAGAGATCGCGCGCGCTGACGAAGTAGATATCCGGCCAGCCGTCTCCGTCGAAGTCGAACACGCAGACTCCCGGGCCGGCTTCGTCCCTAATATTGGCGACGCCCTGGTTCCCTTTCAGATGGACGAAGCTGACGCCGGCCTGCTTGGTGATGTCATCAAAGCGCGGCGTGGAGTTACCGCCAGGGAGCGATCCAGCAAATTCCGCAGCGAGGAGCCACATCCCTACGCCGATGCCTGCCGCAATCAAAAACCGGATCATCCACACTCAGCCACATTGTAGAGCACGGCGTTAGCGCGGCTCTTTCACTCTCAAGATCTGATCGCCCGGCACATCTTTAAGTTCCTGGATGAAGCCCGACGGCCAATGAATCTCCACCAGGTCCACCGATGTGTTCTGGCCCAGCCCGAAATGCACCGGGCCGGCGCTCGATGACGCGTATCCCACCGCCGTCGAGACGTGATTGTATTGCGCGCCGCTCTTAGTGACGATTTTGATGCGCGCTCCAATGGCATCGCGATTACTCCTGGTCCCCTCCAGCTTGAGCTCCAGCCAATGGTTCGAGCCTGGGCTTCGGTTCATCCAGATTTCAGCCGGTGCGCTGAGCGCGCTCACCACAATGTCCAGTCGTCCGTCACCGTCCAGGTCACCCATGGCTGAGCCGCGGTGCCGCGAGGGCGCCGTGTCGGCGAACCCGGCTTCCGTGGTTAAGGCGGCAAACTGCATGCCGCCCAGATTCCGAAATACAGTGTTATTCTGCGCCACCAGCAAGTGGGACGATGCCAGCAACGATTGCACATGGCCTCGCGAGACAAAGATGTCCTTCCATCCGTCGTTATCGAAGTCAGCGATCATCGGTGAGTAGCCGGACATAGCAGCACTCAACTGGGCCATCTTACTCTTCGAAGTTACTTCGACGAAGCTTCCTTTGCCGGTATTCCTGTAAATGGGGAAAGTTTCGTTGTCCAGGGCTGCCAGGCAGATATCGGGATAACCGTCGTTGTCGAGATCCCGAAAATCCACGCCCATGCCGGAGATATAGGTACCATCTTCCCGCAACGCCACATTGGCGTCGAACGCCACTTCCTCGAATTTTCCACCGCCTTGGTTGTGAAACAAGGAATTGAACAGCTTGTCGTTGGCGATGAAGAAGTCCATCCGTCCTTCCAAGTTGTAGTCCGCCACTCCCACGCCCATTCCCTTGCCGGGATGCTCGCGCAGACCGGAAGATACCGAGACATCTGTGAATGTGCCATCGCCGTTGTTTAGAAATAACTGGTTGGGTGTCTTGCCGTAAAACTTAGGGTGACAATATTCTTTGTGGCCGTTGTCCAGGCACACCGGCTCCTTGTTGCCGTCCCACTGCAGGTAATTCACAACCAGCAGATCCAGAAGGCCATCATTGTTGACATCCACCCACGCGCCGCCCACGGACCACAGCGGGCCGTACTGGGGGTCGGGTTTTGAGGCGAGGCCAGCCTTCGCGGTCACGTCGGTGAACGTGCCGTCTCCATTGTTATGATACAGCGTGTTGTGATACACGCCGCCGACGAATATGTCCTCGTGCCCGTCGTTGTCGTAGTCGCCAATGGCGACGCCGGTATCGTAGCCGGTCCCGGCTAAGCCGGCTTGGGCGGTAACGTCTCGGAAGTGGCCCGTACCATCGTTTTCGAAGAGGCGGTTCGAGTACTTCCCGGAGTTCTTCTGAAGCGTCTTGATATCGGCCCCATTGGTGAAAAAGATGTCCAGCTTGCCGTCGTTGTTGTAGTCGAAGATGGCCACGCCGCCAGCCATCGTTTCCGGCGCGTGGCGATCGGCCGTTTCACAACTATCCAGCTTGAAATCGATCGGCCGATACTCGAATCGGATGGGGCTCTCGGTCGCCGGAGACGCGGCGGCCAACCAGAGCGCGGCGGCCAACCAGGGCATGGTCACGGCGAGGACCGCCATGCCGGCCGTAAGCGCGGGGGTACCCGTGACAAACCCGCGGCCCGAAAGCTTTGCAACGCGAGACTGTCCGCGCAATTGCATTCGCTTCAGTCTACTCCCCCTACATTCCCCGCGCGCCGCAAATGGTGTGATCGGCTGCAGTAACTCGGTGTCGCAATGGAGTTCACACCGAGCAGCCGCCAAAATTACAAGTCGAACGCCACGGGTCCCTTCCGTAACAAGCTCGATAATCCATTGAAAACACAACGAATATACCGTATGTTACCGTAATCCTCTATTAAAACCTAGTAGAACTCCCTATAATCCTGTAGCTTTCAGTTCAGCATCACGGGTCGATTAATTTACCCACATTCATTAAGGAGGGAAAAGTGCATTACGTCAAACCACGTCAGTTAGCGCTACTCTTGATTCTAGTGCTGGCCATCGTATTGCCAGCTCTGGCGCAAGAGGCAACCATTGTCGGAACGGTTACAGACCCGTCAGGGGCTACCATTCCTGGTGTTCAAATTACGATAACCAACTCCGCAACGGGCCAGATTCTCCGGAACGTCAGCAACGAGGCTGGCCAATTCGTCGTCAACGCACTTGGCGTCGGAAAATACACCGTCGCGGCCGAGATTTCCGGCTTCAAAAAGTTCGAACAAAAAGACCTCATCCTCAACGTCGGGGATCGCGCTCGCGTTGATATCGCGCTTCAAGTCGGCGAGTCGAAAGAGAGCGTCAACGTCGAAGCGACCGCTATCAGCGTCCAGGCCGATTCCGGTGAAATCAGCGACGTAGTTACTGGCACGCAGGTCCTGAATCTTTCAATGAACGGCCGCAACCTGTATGAGTTGGCTACGCTCACCCCGGGCGCGGCGTCCGCTTTGCCTGCTTTTAACGGGCCGAGCGCACAGGGCAGCAACGCCATTATCAGTTTCAACGGCCAGCGTCCCGATCACAACCTGTTTATGGTGGATGGCGGCGAAGACTACGACCGCGGTTCGGGCGGCAAGTTCGAGCTCATGCCATCGCTCGACGCGGTAGCCGAATTTCGCGTCCTAACCTCCAATTACTCAGCGGATTACGGCTTAGGTTCCGGCGCCACGCTGTCGATGGTTTTCAAGTCCGGCACGCGGGACTTTCATGGCGGAATGTGGGAATTCTTCCGTAATGATGCACTGGATGCTGCCAACTTCTTCACCAATTCGGTCCCCAACGGCACGACGCCCGAACTGCGGTATAACGTCTACGGCTTCAATCTCGGCGGACCCGTAATACTACCGCATTACAACAAGGACCGTAACAAAACCTTTTTCTTCTATAACCAGGAATGGCGGAAGATGGTGCAAGGCGGGAGCTTCAATACGCCGACCCCTACGTCAGCCATGGAGAGTGGGGTCTTTCCCTACGCCATTAACGTTCCCAGCGCCAGCCAGTTGAATCCGACGGAACTCGCGCGTTACACGGCGCTGGGTCTGACACCGGGAAAGCCCTTCCCGAACAACACCATTCCCGCCTCGTTGATCAGCCCGGTTGCGCAAGCGTTTCTCGCCACCGGCGCCCTGAACCCGCAAAACTCGGGGTCGGCTTTGAACCCGACCTTTATTGGCGGCAATAACACCCCGACCAATGTGGGCGAACAGATAGTTCGTATCGACGAGCATGTTACCGATAAGCTCTGGATTTTCGGGCACTTTGCATCCGAGCAACTCGCCCAAGGCGAAGGCACTCCCCTCTGGAGCGGTGACACATATCCCAGCATTCACTCCACCTTCAACAATCCCACCAAAAGCGCTGTGGTTCATGCCACCTACAGCATCAGCCCGAGTGTGGTGAATGAAGTGGCCTTCTCTTACAACGGAAACACCATCAATAACAGCATCGGGGGCATTTATCAGCGGACCAGCGCCTTTGACCCGCCCACTCTGTTCGGGGCCAACGTCGAGAGTCGTCTGCCGGCCATCAGTTTCAGCGGCAGCGGTATTAACTCGTCGTTTTCTACCGGCAATGCCTCGCCATGGGCCAACGCCTTTAACGATTACCAAATCCGTGAGGACCTGTCCTGGAACAAAGGCCGCCATAACTTCAAGATGGGCGTGTCGTATATGCGAGCTTTGAAGAAGCAGCAACTGTTCGGCTTTACCAACGGCCAGTACACCTTCAATGGCACCTATACGGGCGTGGGCTTCGCCGATTTCCTGCTTGGCTATGCCAATTCCTACAACGAAACGGCTGTTCAGGACTTCGGCAACTGGGCTGACAATTCCTACTCCGGGTACTTACAGGACAACTGGCGCGCCAACAACCACCTGACCCTAAACCTGGGCATGCGCTGGGAAGGCATCCCGCACACCTATGAACAGAACAGCCGGCTGTCGAACTTCTATCCCGGCCTTTACAATCCGGCAGATGCCGGCTTCGTTAACCCAACGACCGGCGTTATTTCACCCAACAGCCCCGGCCTGACCCACGGCGTTGGAGTGCTCTCCAACTCGTTGCTATACACCAACGGCATCGCGATCTCGGGCCAGGACGGTACACCAATGGACAACACCAACAACCATTGGAACAACTGGGCCCCCCGGCTGGGATTCGCTTACGATCCTACCGGAGCCGGAAAGACGGTAATTCGCGGCGGCTTTGGAATCATGTACGAACGCGTGCAGGGCAACGATGTCTATAACATGGGTCCGAACGTTCCATTCAGCGAAGCTCCCACCGTGTCGAACGTATATCTTTCAAATCCCGCAGTCAGCGTTCTCACGGGAACCGCTGCCGTGGCGCCCATTCTGCCGCCTTCCATTACGGGCATTAGCCTGACCAACTATAAGAATCCGACCAGTTACCAGTGGAGTGTCGGTGTACAACACGAAATATGGAGGGGGACTGTGTTACAAGCCTCCTACGTCGGCAATGCAGGGCGTCATGAAAACCTCGCCGCCGATATCAACTCTCCTCTACCCACCAATCCGCTGGGCCCACAAGTGGTAGCCGGCGCCTTGAACATCAATGCCATCCGGCCTTACCCAGGTCTTGGTTCCGTCCTGCTGTACGAAAACGCGGGGACCTCGAAATATAACGGGCTCCAGATGCAGATGCGCATGCAAGCCACCAAAGGGCTGACCCTGCAGATTGCCTACACCTACTCGAAGGCGTACGATGATACAACCGGGTCGGCTGCCGGCGGCAATGGCGGCGATTTACAGACCGTTTCCAATCCGTACAATTTTGCGTACGACTACGGCTTAAGCACTTACAACCGTACCAATATCTTCATCGCCAACTACGTCTATCAATTGCCGTTCTTTAGAGACGCGTCCAGCAAGGTAGTTAAAACGTTGCTGGGCGGATGGGTGTTGTCCGGTATCGTGACCGCCGAATCGGGACTTCCCTACAACATAACCATGTCCGCTGCGACCTTGGGCATGAGCAATTACACCAACCGTCCGAACCAGGTCGCCCCGGTGACCTATCCGAATGACGTGGCTCAGTTCTTCAGCACCGCGTCGTTCGGGTATGATACGGCCGTTTGCGCAACGCAGCTTTGCGGTTTCGGCAGCGCGCCCAAGAATGCCGTAATAGGGCCGAGCCGCACCAACCTCGATACATCCCTGTTCAAAGACTTCTCCGGCATCAAGTGGTGGAATCCGGAAGGAGCGACGCTGGAATTCCGAGCGGAAACGTTCAACACGTTCAACCACACTCAGTTCGACAGCATTAGCGCGACGTATGGCTCCAGCAATTTCGGCGCGATCACGTCGGCATACGATCCGCGTGTGATTCAGCTTGGCCTGAAGTTCATGTTCTAATTACAATACCGCTCAGGTCGGCCACTCGGCCTGAGCGGTCCTTTCAAGCGGTAGTCCTACCAGAAGTAGCGATCCACGATATGAGGCGGCCCGGAGGCCCCGTGAATGACTTTCGTCGCCAAGACGATTTGGATATTCTTGCGTTCCCAGCCCGGGGGGGCGCCTTTGGCCATGGCCTCGAAGTAGGCGGGATCCGTCAGAAATTCCCCAGCGGCCACTGTGCCGTAACCGGTAAGTCCTCCGACGACAACGACCATCCGGGCAGTGGTGGGATCCAACGTCCGGGATATGAGCGCGTAGTCCTCGGTGAGACTGAGGTAAGGTGTCCGGTAATTCACGAAGCGATCCTTCCGGGACGGATTCTGGCGGTCTTTAATCCAAAACGTGTCGTGGTCGCGCTCGAAGCTGAAGCGCATCGGACCTGTCAGGCGCATGGTCCAGTCGTTATCAAATCCGCCCAGCAGCACAACCGGCCCATCCCGGAGATCGGCGAAACCGGTGGAAAGTTGGCCGCGGATGCGGAATGCCTTGCCCTTGGTCTGCAGCAGTCCAATAAGCCTGCCGATGGTGGTCACGTCCGGCACAGACAGATTTTGACTGCCCATATAATACAACTGGAAAAGCGTGACCGGACCGTTGGAGGGGCTCGGCAGATCTGTAAGAGACGATTGTCCCGGTTCCGGTGATGATCCCAGGAACTCGCGCTGTCCCATGCACAACAGGACGGTATTGGAGGAATCGAGCACCGGCTTCCAAAAACGGTCGAGATCGCTCCGCCTTCCCCAAGGCCCGAGCCAAAAGCCGGACAGGACCAACAGCCCGGCCAGAGCCCCTATCGCTAGCCACGCCCATCGATGTGTTGCCGCGGCAGGCGCGGTCCTCGGAGCCGCTTCGAGGGCCGGTACGGCGGTGGACTGGACGGGACCATGAATCTCGAATTCCGGAATATACGATCGTGGCGACAAATCGATTCGGACTTCGGTTTCGTGCCCATGCTCGTGATAGTATTGCGCGATTCGCTTGCGGATCTCACCCGCAGTGGCGCGCACGATGGGATCGAGATTCGTATCGTAATCCGGTTCGCGCGCGAAGACCGCTACTCCCAGGGAGCGTTCCTTCAACTCCCCCGAACGACCCTCCAGCGTGCTCTCCACCACAAAGCGCAAGAGGTTCGGATAACGCTTGCTGTATTTGAACAGGGGATTCGCCAACATCCGCTCCAATTGCTGGCGGATAGCTTGCCGTTCCTCTTCAGTGAAGCAGGCGCGGCAGTCTTCGCGAACGTGTGCCGGATCCATAATCCGCACCCCCATTTCAGCAATTGGTGCAATTATATCACCACTTTTTTCTGACGCGGATGATCTCACGAGAAAGGAAACACTCGACGACTGCAACAAATGAGCGAGAATTCCGCCTTCAGTGACGATCCCGGACGACTTTGAGAGACAGACCCTCAAGTTCTATGCGAAGCGTTTCAGAAGTTCAAGGCCACGGAAAGGCATCTACAGCGCGGTAGTGCGCTAAATGTCTAGCGCACTACCCGGAAGCTCAGCAAACACTAGCATTGCGGTCGACTGGGTGATCAAAATGGAATCTTGGCAACCAGGTTGGTCCAATCGTTCGCTCTATCGTCTGCCCAAATCAAGATCAGCGCGTCGACTACATCGCGGGTGGACGCGTTTTGAGGGATGACGAGGAGCACTCACGGACTTGTGCCGCCCGACGCGACAAACGAGGCAAGGGCCTTCGGCATCGTCCGCTTGTCGTGGCTTACGAGAATTCGCGACTGCGACACCGCGTGGCGCAGAACAGCCCCGTCATCAAGGTCGTCCAGACGGGCGGCTTGGGCGGTTTGAAAGTCGATCCGGGGCTCGCTTCGCAGGGTCGCGTCGACGATGATCCTCTTCAGGTCGTTGTCCGCCTGAAACCGGATGCTCAATGCTTCGCCAGATCCTGCGTTGAGATCTCGTGGCTGGCGCGCTCAAGACGGCGTACAATTCGGGGCGGCTTTCGCTCAAAGGCGGGACGGAGCGCTGGATCTCTTCTTCGCCCTCGCGAATGTTGGCGCCGACTTCTTGCTCATGAGCGAGGTAAAAAGCGATCGCCCCGTACACCTGCTCCAAGGTGAGAGAAGAGAAGTTCTGGCGAATGGTCTCCGGCGAGTCTCCGGCTTTGAAAGAATACACGATGGAACCCAGGGACACACGGGTGCCGGCGACGTAGAATCCGCCGTTGCGCGGTTCGATGTATTCGCTTCGCTCCATGTTTCCAGTATAGAAGTTTCGGGAAACAGACGTCAGCTGGCTAGCCGGAAACCCGGATTCAGAATCGGATTCAATACGGGCCAATCAGGCCTAATTCGCCGAGGTCGCAGCGATTCCGCCGAACCAAGAATCAATCACATATCTCCAAACCAGAAATTTCGTAATCAGCAGGTCGCCGGTCCGATCCCGGCGGGTGGCTCAGTTTCCTTTTAAGCTCGTGCAAGCGCTTGCGGCAAGTGATATCGAGCACTGCCAACATCTGACGACACCCTCTCTGATCGAAAGTTGTGCTGAAACCCACATGGCGTCCACCTCTGCAGCGGATGTCTATTTCAGATTTTTCTCGAAGAACGCTCCGACTTTGGCGAGATATGCTCGCGGGACCTTACTGTAGGCGCCTGTGTGCATTGCGTCCGGCACCACCCATACCTCTGCGTCCGGCAACGCAGCCTTGATCTGCGGGCGCCGGTCGCTGTCGGCGGGCAATTCCAGAAGGCCATAGATAAGCAATACCGGCCGAGGAGGAATTTGCTTCATTGCGTCCACCGGCCGCAGCGAGTGGAGATCGTACCCATAGAGCACCCGTTCCATCAACTGCGCCGCGGGAAAGAAGAACTGGGGCGTGCCTGACGACCTCTTCCAACTCCTCTGAAGGCTTGCGTATTCATCCACGCCGGCGCCATCGGTGACGAGTGCGCTGATGTCCGGGTCGTCGGCCGTAGCGTAGACGCACGATGTCGCGCCGAGTGAGGCGCCCAAGGCTCCGATGCTGCCCACCTGAATTCCCTGGCCTTTGATCCAGTCCACCGCTCCTTCGACATCGTGCCGCTCGCCAACTCCCCACTCAGAGTCCACGCCGCCGCTCAAGCCATGCGCACGGAGGTCGATCATCAGGATATTGAAGCCGCGGCCTTGAAAGGTGTTGAGCGCTGCCCCTAGATCGAGGAAGTGGTCATAGAATTCGGTGGTGCGATTCTCGCCCCTTCCGTGCACCATTACGATGGCTTTGCTACTCCCGGATCGAGGAATCCACCATCCGGAGATTTCGATGCCGGCATCCCGGGAGGGCAAGCGCACATCGCGATATTCCAGATCGAATGAAGCCGGTGTCGAGGAGAAATACGTGTTGCGCCGTGGATGCGCCCATGTATTGGCCGCACGCACCCCGACGGCCAGGTAGATCGCGATCGCCAGCACCACCACACCGATCCAAACCGCTGCATGTCGCCCACGCCTGTTCGTTTCGGACTTCGTTATTGTATTCATTGACACTCAGGACGGTTGCCGCCTGCGTAGGTTACCAACTATGGCAATCTATCTGTGGTGGCTCGGCCGTAGCGAGGTAGAGCAGTCATCAAAACGCCGGCCAACGCCATGAGTACCGAAAGCTCCACCAGCAGCGCCTGATAGGAGCCCGTTTTGTCAAACGCCCGGCCAAGGAGAATGGAACCAGCGGCGGCGGATATCGCATACGCAGTCCAAGTGAATCCATATAACGTTGCCAGGCTGCGCAAACCAAAGTAGCGTGCCAAGAGATACGGAGTCACATCCGATTCTCCGCCCATACTAAAGCCCATCAAGGCAGACGCCGCGATACCGGCAGGCGCCGTTTTCGCTGTTGCCAGCATCCAGAGCGCGAGCGCATTGAGGAAGAGGAGAACCATGCCTACTCTGGCACCGAAGAAACGATCCAGCAGCCAGCCGGTCGCCAGGCGTCCGCAAAGGCTGGCTGCTCCCAGCGCCGAGAGCGCGTAGGACGCTTGGCGCGGGGAAATGCCTCGATCGTTCAGCAATGCCGCCAGGTGGGTCACAGTACCGGTTGTGCTCATAGCGGCTAGGAATAGTGTCGCTGCAATAATCCAGAATGCACGGTGCCGCATGGCTTCCGGAACGCCAGTGCCCGATTGCGTCACCAGGCCTCGAGCATCGCGCGTCCCCGGCTTCTCGTACACGAAGAATGCAGCGAGCGGCAATCCGACGGCAAGAGCCACCAGCCCGAAGACGGCGTAGGTAACACGCCAACCATAGGCAGCAATCAAGCTTTGACAGACCACTGGAACCAGAATCGCGCCGCCGGCCGAGCCGGCCATCATCACTCCCAGCGCCAATCCGCGACGCCTCTGAAACCAGGTGGACACCGCCCGCGCATAACCCATCTGGGCCGTTCCATTTCCAACGGCGCCGATCACGACGAACACTGCGAACAGATGAGCGCGGTGCGGTGTCAAAAACGCGAGCGAACCGAGCGCGCATCCGAACACGGTCACGCACGCCAGGATTACGCGCCGGGGTCCATAGCGATCCAGCAGATGGCCAAGCGGCGGCGAGCAGAGACCGAGCGTGAACGATGCGCAGGCAAATGCTGTGCCCAGCGTCTCACGCGGCCATCCGAATTGAGCCTGCAGCGGTTTGAGGAAAATCCCGAACGAGTAAATCAGAATCGATCCGAATCCCACCATCACGCCAAAAAAAGACGCGATGGTCACTCGCCAGCCGGGATAGGCAAGTTGCGATTCAGAAGCCGCCGATGCGGTGTGAGCGACCGCCATCTCAAGTTCGGATTGGCTCATGCGATCTACTGTGCCGCGGGAACTGTCAGAACTTCCGCTGGGATGGCCAGATAGCCATCGCGGGCGACCCTAGCCGCACGTTCACGATATGACGCAGGGTCGGACGGCGCCCAGGTTGCCAAGCCGTCGACGTAGCGGTTGTACATGCAGAAGGCCGCGGCGATCAGCACCGTATCGTGTATTTCGAGATCCGTGGCGCCCTCGCGCCGCGCGCGTTCGACATCTTCCGCCAAAACGTTCTTGCCGCCGCGCTGAACTTTTCCAGCGATAGCGAGCAGCGCTTTGAGTTTGTCCGAAACAGCCGCGCCAGCGAAATTCTGTTTTACATCCAGCACCAATTGCTCATTTCCACCCAAGTGATGCGCGGCAATGGCTCCGTGCGAGGTCTGGCAATAATAACAATCGTTTTCGGACGACACGTAGGTGGCGATCAGTTCGCGATCGGCCGGCGAAAGAGTTCCAGGCGTGTGCAAGAGGATCTCCGCCAGCTCGCATAAAGGCTTGGCGGTTTCCGGACGGAACGCAAAAGGGCCGCGAATGCCCGGCAAGCCTTCCGGAAGCTGAATATGAGGCATCGAACGGATTCTCCTTGGAATGCGCAGACGTAGGCCGACCAGGAGAGATTAGCCGAGGTAGCGTTGCGGGTCAATAGTAGAGATGCACTATCGACTCCACAGGCCGCTTCCAAATGGCTCCTGTGCAACGTAGCGGGTGTGAAACTGCTGCCAATCGGAAGGATGTAGTTGATAGGCTTTATCCTGCTCGATGGGCGAGAGCGGCGCCGTATAATACTTCATCGCGTGATAGGGCAGCGGTAACACAGTCTTAGAGAATTGAAAGTTGTAGTCGCCTTCTTTCATCCATCCGTCGCCAATGAAAACAAAGTCGCGCGCCCAACCGGCCACGGGGGGATCCACGGCGGGGAATCGCATCCGGAGCTCATCACCCGAACTTGCAATTACGATTCTATCGTCGACTCTTTCAAGCAGCTCGCGGACGTCGCCATATCGCGTGTAGTACCCCTCCATACTGCGCCATTCGGGGCCCGTTCGCGCAACAATGTCATAGTTGGCTAACTCCGGTGACGAAGAGCCGGCCTGCTTAAGTAACGAGAAGCCACGGTAGCCAAGTTCGGCATAGGACAAACTTAAGCGTTTGGTCCGGACCTGCTCATTTGGAAGACCTGCTGCCCACGCCAGCCTGTCCCAGTACACCTCCATAGTTGTTCGCAAACGAAGTTTGCGTGGCGCGCCAGGGAGGAACATTCCGGTCAAATCGAACACCACTGTTTTCAGGCGGCCGGCTGGAATCCCGAGGTGACTTCGCGCTGTCACCCAACGTCCAGCGCGGTCGGGAACCTCGATGCTGAGATCTTGCGGCGCGGGGCTGCTTCCTTGGCTTCGCGCGATGGTGATTGTGTCGTCCCAGGGGTGGAGGAAACCGTCACCGATCAAATACAGTGGTCCCGCGCGCGGCGCTCCTTCGGGCAACTCGAGTTCCACCCAGTGATCCCGGGTCAATCCTTGATATTGTCCGACGCCAAAGGTGTTCAAATAGTCTGCGTCGAGTTTCTGGATCGCGGCGCCCACGTCGTGGCCCGTATCGTCTTTCGCGCTGACAAATGGTTTCGGTTCGGACGTCACATATAACTTGAGAGGCGCCGGAGGGTCGGCCACGCGTTCGTCGACATATACATGCACATTTTGCGGATGATCCACCACCAGCAATGAATAATAATCGATATAGTATGTTTCCCAGTATTCGTTGGTCAGGCGCAAGTCGTAATACCCGTCTCGCGCGGCAAGCTGACACCCATCGATTTTGAACCATTGCTCGGTCTGCTGAATCGGCTCTAATACCTCACTCGAAATGTGCGCTCCCAGCGGCGCGGACATTGGAGCGACGTCCTTCAAGAAATGCATGCCCTGCCCATCCCAAGCGAAAAGAAATGGGCAAGAGCCCTTCAACCGTTGCTCAGCCAGCACGGACTGGTCCGGTTTCAGCGCGAATTCAGCCTGAATTAAGCCATTCGGCCATACGATGCGGGCGAATTCGACGCCGGCATGGTCGCCCAGCCCGAAGTGCAGCAGCGGCGAATTAATGATTTGCTTCTGGGTAAGGAGACCGGACCGAATCTCTATCTCGCCGCCTATCCCGAATGGATTGATGCGCTGATCTCCCGTCGCAGTTGCGGCCCTGGTGCGAATCACCTGCCACTTGTAGTTCTTTGTGCCTCGATTGATGAATTGAACGGCTGTTTGATTTCGAGCCAACCCAATTCCATCCAGCCGCCCATCCAGATTCAGATCCACAAGCGCCCGGCAGTCGAACGGCAGTTTGCTTGAAAGCGCCCTGAAACCTTTTCCATCCCCCAGGAAAATCTGATCGCCGGCGATGATATCCAAGCTGCCGTTGTTATCCAAATCGGCCAATAGAAGATTCGCTGTTTCAGGACCGTTTAAAGGCGGTTTCGCGCGGGCGATCTCCGCATAATCCCAAGCGTTCCCGTTGTCGCGGTCGGAGAGCCGGACAATGCTGAAGTCGCTTCGGAGCAGAACGAAGTCCATGAGTCCGTCTGCGTTCGCATCTCCCGCAGCCACATCAAGATTGCTGTCCGCCAATTGAGGCGGGACGTTGCGCGGCTTGAAGGAGCCCAAACGCTCGTTTCTAAAGACAAGCAGTTTCCCGTTTCTGTCGATCAGGGCGACATCGGGCGCACCATCGCCATCAATGTCGGCGAATGTGAAACACCTCAAACCATCAACGCCCTTGAATGGTTGGATATGAGCGAACGTTCCATCGCCATTGTTCCGCAGAACTACCGGCTCGCCTCGCGGCACGCCCAATACGATATCCAAATCCCCATCCAGATCGAAGTCGAACGCCCAGGCGCCTGTGTACGACCCATGAATGATCTCGGCAGGCAGTTTGGCTTTCTCTGTCACGTCAACGAAATGTTGTGGAGTGTCTTGTTCATAGATTCTGATTCCGTCCGGCGTTGCGAATACCAGATCGGTTTTGAAATCGTAGTTCAAATCGGCGCCCAGAATCGCGTTTCGGCCCAGGTTTGCTCGTGAAGACCGATCTCGCGCCCCTGGGAGAGGTAATGTCGCCCCGCCTTCTATATGAACGGACGTCGCGTCTGCCCACACAATCCGCGAACCCCCTTCGCCATCGAGAGGCAGCGATCCGATCCATGCAATGTTTTGCGCAGTAACTCCCTTTAGAGGCTCCTGTTCAAACTGGACGCCCATGTCTGGCGGAGCAGGATCCGAGGTCGGAGAAGGCATTTTCAGAAACTTCAAGAACGGCTCGCCGACTGTAGTGGCGGGAGTTTTCACCTCATCCAAACTCTGGCGATAGCCCAGCGTGCGAACCAACGTATTACGAAGGAATTGAACCTGGATGGCAGCGGTCCGGAGATTCGCCTCCTTGGAAGCTTGTTCCAGCCGGGCGAACTGCAGTTTTGCAGGTTCCGGCCACAACTCGCGATTCCGGCCCAGCGTGTCCACGGCTTCCCGGAGCCGTGCTCCATCATTTTGCTTCGCAGCCAGGCGGATCACGTCGAGCAGTACTGGTTCATTGCCAGGTTGAAGTTTCAGAATCCGTTCCAGCAGCTTCTGGGCGTCGGCATCGCTCGTCGACGTTTGTTGGCGCTCGGTCTCGGACGCCCATGCGTACAGCGCTCTCAGATTCCCACTGTCCAGAGAGACAGCCTTTTGGTAATGCGCCAGCGCTTCCGGAATTTTGCCCCGCTTGCTCTCCACTAAACCGAGAAAACCTTCAATCCGGCTGTTGTCCGGCGCGAGAATACGGGCTCTCTCGAAGCTTTGATACGCGGCGTCGAATTCCTGCTGGCGCGCCTGCAACAGGCCTAAATCTACCCAGCCGGCCGGTTCTTCGGGCGCTATTTCCGTAGCTCGCGTCAGACCCTTTCGCGCGTTCACATCCTCGCCGGACTGGAGCGCCGCCACGCCAAGGTAGAAGGCGGAACAAAGATCGCGATACTCTTTCGATTCGGCTGCGGGAAGTGAGGAGTGACGGTTACAAGCGGAACAAAGCAAGAAAGCTAAAACTGCCGGAGCCACGAGGACCGATCCGTGGAGGCGTGGTTTACTGCGCATCAATATTCGCCGGTTTAATGTCGGTAGGAATAAACGCCCGGTCTACCAGGTCTTTCATCTCGATCCGTTTTTCAAGGATACCCGCCTTCAACCCCATGCTCATGATTTTCTCCAAGTCTTCATCGGTCGGTGTGAGCATTCGATAGCTGACTCGATCCGGCGGCTGCGTCAAAACAAAACGCACCAGCGCTTCATCCTGACGGAAGTATGGCGATGCCACTTTCGCCGCGCTGAGGCGGTTCCTGTCCGCCCACTCCCCGCTCTCGGCAATGCCGCGCACTAAATCTCTAACAACACCAGGGCGCTCCCGTATCAACTTCTCGTGCGCCACCAGTACGCACGAAATAAAATGCGGCCAGATATCCTTGGCAAAATACAGCACTCGACCGCTGCCATCCAGCTCGGCTTTGGCGGCAAACGGCTCCCCCACGAAATATGCGTCGATGGCTTTCGCCGCGAGCGCCCCGGGCATGTCGGGAGGCGGCAGCTCGACGAATCTGATTTCATCAGGCATCACGTGTTGGTCCTCCATCAGCTTCTGGATTACCAGATACTGATTGCTGTACTTGCTCGGAACGGCGAAGACCTTGCCGCGAAGGTCGCGCAGATCTTTGGCTGCAAGGTCCTTGCGGACCATCACCGTCGAGCCATCGCGATGTCCAAGGTAAAGAATCTTCACGGGCAGGCCCTGCTCACGCATTTTCATCGCCAGCGGCGCAATCATGAAGGACGCCTCCAGCCGGCCTCCCTTCATGGATTCCACGATGGTCGGAAAGTCCGTGAAACGCTGCGACAGGAACCGGGTTGTGGAGCTGGTGCGGGTCGCAAAGTCCGTCACCGGACAGGTGAGATGACAGGTGACCGGCAGAAAGCCCACACTCAGTGTTTCGCGGGCTTCGCCCGTCTGGCTGAGTTGCTGGTTGCCAGTGTGCTCCCAGGGACGGAATCGAAGCAGGGTGATCGCGACGACGAAGGCAATCACTCCTAAAATCCAGCGTGCGGCGGATGATCGAATCATGGTTTCAACTCCTCGCTTTTCGTTTGGATGCCGAGTTCCGTCAAGAGGCGGTCGATGGCCTGGACGACTTCGGGATGCGTCAGCCCGCGGGGACGGTGCGCTCGGATGGTCAATTCCGAACGGATCTCGGCAGGCCGCTCTGTCAGCACGATCACGCGATCGGCGAGCTGTGCGGCCTCCTCGATATCGTGCGTCACCAGAACGACGGTGCGCGGGCGCTCATCGAGGATACGGGCCAGCTCTTGCCGCATACGAATCCTGGCCAGGTAATCGAGAGATGAAAACGGCTCGTCCATCAGCAGCGTCTGGGAGTCACCCGCAAGTGCGCGCGCCAGTTCCACGCGCTGCCGCATGCCGCCCGAAAGCTGATGCGGGTAGTGCTGTTCGAAGCCTTCCAGGCGGATCAGGCCGAGCAGCTCACTGAGCTGCTGCTTCCGTTCGCGCTCGTCCGCTACGTGGCGAAGGCCGAGCGAAATATTCTCAGTTACCGTCTGCCAGGGGAACAATCCATCGCGCTGATAGACCATGCGCTCGTGTCCTTCCCGCTCGATCGCTCCGGACGTGGGCGGTTCGTATCCCGATAGTATATTCAGCAGCGTGGTCTTCCCACAGCCGGACGGGCCAACTACGGCCACGAATTCGCCTCGCACGATCTCTAAAGAGATTTCGCGCAGTACTTCCACCGCGCCGAACGAGTGCGAGACCCGGTCCAGCCGAAATGGTTTATCTCTCATATCCCCACCGGACACTGGGGATCTTGGTCAGGCGCACCAGCACGCGGTCGAGCGCCACTCCAATCATGCCGATCACGATCATCTCGGCCACCAACATGTCCATGCGTAACCCGTTGCGGGAATCCATCACCGCAAAGCCCAGCCCATCGCGTCCGGCGATCATTTCAGCCGCGACCACTACCAGCCAGCACAGTCCGGCGGTCACGCGCAGCATCGTAATCACCTGCGGCATGATGGCAGGCAAGGTGACTTGAACTACTTTCTGGAACCCGTGCAGGCCATACGTATCCGCCACGCGGAAGTACACAGCCGGGATGTTCGCCACCGCGGCCAGCGTCGCCAGCACCACCGGGAAAAATGCCGCTAGAAAAATGAGGAAGATGGCCGCGGTATCGCCAACCCCGAACCACAGAATGGCGAAAGGCATCCAGGCCAGTGGTGAAAGATTGCGAAAGAAATTGAGCATCGGCAGAAAGGCCGCGCGAGCCGCCAGCTTGTGTCCCATCCAAATTCCCATGGGAATACCGGAAACCACCGCGATCAGGAAGCCTATCGTCACGCGAAATAACGAGGTGCTCAGATCGTTCAACATCCTGCCGTTCCGAATCTCTTCGCTAAAGGCACGGAGCACGGCTATGGGGGAAGGCAGTGCGCTTTGGTGAAATACGTGCGCCTCCCATACCACTGACCAAAGCACGAGCCCGCCTGCAAAAACTCCCAAGGGCAGCAGTATGGATCTCACTTGTTGCGGCTTGTCATTCATGGCTGCGCAGTGGCTGCATTACGCGGTGGACGCCGGACTGGGAACATATCTCCGCTTTCGGCCGGTCCACCAGATTTCGACGATCATCGCTAGCGGGCCAACGATGGTGAGCGCAAAAAACGGCGCGTTCACGTTCTGCGCCAATCGCAGGATCATCTCCACTACCGCGACCAGGAAAACCACCAGACACTGCCCCCATTTTGGCTGCACCGTGGTCTTCGGATCGGTGATCATGAAGAAGATGAAAAGTTGATACATGGGGCCGGTGATGGGCGCCACTTCCGCCAAAAACGCATGGCCCGTTATCGCGCTACGAACCGCTGCCAGCACAAGAAACGAAATCACGTAAGTGGCTGTGATGTGAAAACGGCCTACCCGATAGACGATAATGCTGCCGAGCACCCAGACAATCATCATCGGCCAGATGGTGTTGCCCCATTGGACACTGAGGGTCGCGATATATTCGGGCGCCAGCAAAAGCATCGCGCAAATCGCAAAATTCGAGGGATTCCAAAGATGGAGCCCCCGCCAGCGCAGCACATACTTCGATGTGATGGCGATGGCGCTGGTGAGAGCGTAAGGCCAGTACTCCGGGGAACGAATGAGAATCCCAACGCTGATGCCCGTGATGTACGCGCTGGCCAAATGCGGAAACTTGCCGAACATCAATCGCGCCAGCACAAGTTCGAACAGCACGGCCGTTCCGATGGCTAGCAGTGTGCGTGAAAAGCTTTCTAGCAACCCGAATGAAAGTTGGCCAACTAGCAGGATAGTGGTGATGAGTAACGGCGGAAGGTAGCGGTTCTCCAGGCTGAAAAATCGTCCGACAGCGGAGGTCGGCTTTTGGGCGGAGCTGACAGCGGCGGATCCCGAAGTCATGAGGGCTCCTCGATCCTGTGGATTCGATTCATCGCGGGCGCCCGAATAATCTGGACTCTGCCCGACGGCCAGCGAATCTCGATCCGATCGACGCCTGCGGCCTTGCCCAATCCGAAATGCAGCCGCCGCTGGTTCTGCGCGCAGAATCCGCTGCCGCCCGAAACCTGCTGAACCTGCTGCATGCCGTTCCAGAACACCCGCACTTGTGCTCCGATGGCGCTGCGGTTGCTCTTGCTCCCCTGCAGCTCGAACTCGATCCAACCGCTGCCGGGCGCGACCGTGTTTTTGTATAGCAGCAGCGGCCCGTTCTGATTCGCGACCACCGCATCCAGCACACCGCGATTACTGAAATCCGCCAGCGCCACGGAGCGGCCGTCATAAACATCCGTCACGCCGACCAACTGGGCGACCTCCTTGAACTGTCCCGCGCCATCGTTGACCCACACCCGCTTCTGCTGGTAGCCGGACAAACTACGGCCGTCCAGCGGAGGCCAGTTCGCGGCGTCCGAAATGATGGCGCGATTGCCGCCGGCAATTTTTGAATAGTCGTACCAATAAGTGCGATTCCGGTCGAGCGACACATTGCCGTTGGTCACATACAGGTCCAGGAAGCCGTCGTTGTTGAGATCGCCGAACTGGGCGCCAAAGCTCCATCCTCCCACCTCAACGCCCATCGCGTTGGCCATGTTCTCAAACCGGACGTTCGAGCCTGAGGAGCCCGCCTGCTGCATCCACAAGTTGTTGCCTTGCACTAATACGCCTTCTTCGGAAATATTCGAAACATAAATTCCGAAGCGGCCCTGGTTGAGGACGTCACCAATCGCCGCGTTCATTCCGCTCTTGGGCGCCGCACCCACTCCGGTCTCTTTTCCAACCTCGCGGAACTTCTTTCCGCCCTCGTTGAAATACAGCTCCGACACGCCATAGTCGTTGGCGATGAACAGATCCGGATAACCCGTGCCGCGCAGGTCCGCCGCGACGGCAGCCAGCGCCCAACGCCTTGACTGGATGCCGAGCCGCGCCGAGACTTCTTCGAAGCGGCCCCCGCCCAGATTGTGAAACAGGTATTTCCGCCCGCCGTTCGCTGCGTATTCGTAACTCTCGGGCATGATCTTGGTCGTCTTCAGATGAAAGAGATCGACGTCTTCGGAGTAATAACCGCCGAGGAAAAGATCCAGCTTTCCGTCACCATCGTAGTCGAGCCAGATGGCACTGTTCGCATTCACCCACTTCGGCAATCCGGCCTGTTCCGTCACGCGCGTGAAGTGCTTGCCGCCGTCGTTGTGAAACAGCTCCGGCTTACCCCACTTATAGATGAGGACGTCTTCGAAGCCGTCGTTGTCATAATCTCCCCAAACGGCACCCGTCGAAACGCCTGTTCCCGGCAAGTTCACATCGGCCAGTCCCACCTCGGCGGCAACGTCGCGGAACGTTCCGTCGCCGAGATTCCGGTACAACGCGTTTTGGCTGCCCTCGGCGCTGTTAGTGACGTAGATGTCCGCCCAACCATCGCGATCGTAGTCAACCACAGAGACAGCGGCGCCCATCGAAGCCACCTGCTGCATGATGTGCTGAAGCTTGGGGTCCAGTTGCGGTGAAGTGTGGCGGAAGGAAATGCCGGAACTTTTGGACGATTCCTGAAAGATGAATCCGTAACGGTCAAGGACAGCAGACGAATCCGTGGCAGTCCGCCGCGTATTATTTCGATGAGCGACGCGTTTATACAAGACGGGCGCAGCCAGGAGCGCCGCAAAGAAGAGCGCCAAGATAATTCGCGAAATCCGGCCTTCCATTCAGTTCCTCAGCGCCCGGTTCAAGAAAGGACCATGGCGAGCTGAAGTGGCCCACTTATATGGCAACTGCGAATTCCGCACCACAGCTGCCGGGGTCCAGCTATTTCTGCAGCAGGGCGACGATTCGTTCCTGATTCTTCAGGATGAGATCCAGACTTCCCTGATTCTTCTTGATGTCTTTCTGGTTGCCCTTGATGTCTTTCTGGTTGGCCAAAATGCTCTTCTGGTTGTCTTTGATGGTCCCTTGGTTCTTCTTAATCGTATTCTGATTGCCAAGGAGAGTCGCTTGATTCTTGAGGATGGTCGACTGGTTCTTCAGGATGACCTTCTGATTCGAAAGAATGTCTTTTTCTGCCATGGTTCATGATACTCCAGTTGAATTGTTAACAGCTTGATCCAAATCAGTCAATAGTGAGTTCGCACTAGATGTCAATGATCACGCGTGAGGAGCGCCGCAATCCAAGTGATGTTAATACCTTCCAGACGTGCCCCGGATGATATACCACTCCAAACTGGGACTCGATCAAACGGGCGACGCGAGGACAAGTCCACGAGTGGCCATCATAGCCGAAGTTTCGCGGGCTCCGCGCCAGCAGACTCTTGAGTAACTCGCGCTGTTCGGCGGTCAACTCCGGGCTGCGGCCCATTCTTGCCGATCGTTTGAGTGCTTCATCGCCCAACAGCCGCTGTCTGGTTATCCAGCGGCTAACGGTCTGACGGCTGACGTTCAATCTGCGAGCGACCTCTTTTTGCGAGGCACCCTGACGGACCAGGCCCACGGCGTCGAAACGGCGCTGCTCCAAAGCACTGAAGTCTCTCGGGACACCGGGTTGATTTCCCATGCCGATTCCGAGTTAGGCCATCGCCGCTATCTTGTGCCGGCTTCGATGTTGTTGCCATGGGCCAGGGTTGCTTCCACCAGATCACCCAATTGGACAGCCGTAAACTGGTTACCTTCCATGTTGGCCACCAGCTTTCCTTCCCGGTCGACGATTACGGTGTGCAGTGAATGGGTCAGCAAGCCCTCATCCGGCCAAAAATTCACACCGAACATGCCGCACACCTGCTTCACGCTGCTGAGCGTACCCGTCAGAAAATGCCATCCCTCCACATTCGCCTCCCATTGGTCGGCATATTTCTTCAGCACATCCGGTTGGTCGTGGTCCGGGTCGAACGTAATGCTGAGCAGTACCAGGTCCCGGCCCAGGCGCTCATTGAAACGTTTCTGGAGCCGCGCGAAATTGTTCGACAGCCGCAAACAATAATCCGGCAAAGGGCAGCGCGTGTAAATGAAGCTGATTGCCACTACTTTGCCTCTGAACCCCGAGAGCGTGACCGGACGGTTCATCTGGTCGACAAGCGAAAAATCGGCCACGGTCTGTCCAGGGCTCAACATATTGGGCAAACCTGACGGCGAACCTGCCTTGGATCGCATAGCCTCATCCAAAATCGCTAGGCGCCGGTTCTGCACCGGGTCGCGTTCCAAGCTATCGTACTCGCGCACATGCACATTAGAGATGTAAGAGGACGTCTTGCTAACAACCAGGGTGAAGTCGATTTTCTCGCCGGGCTTCAAGTTGTCAAGTACGCGCGGGTCATCCACGCGATACGGCATTGTCATTGCGTCCATATATCCTGGAATCCGGTCGTGAGACACCAAAACGGTACGATGCGGAGCATCTACGGTCAGCACCAACCCAGTAACCTCGTACCGCTGTGTTGAGGTTGCTCCGAGCCCTAGCGCGAAGAGCAAAGACAGAAACAACGATTTGGTACTTATCAAGTCAGATCCTTTCAACTACCGGAGGCGACGTGGCGCTGAGCGCGTCGCGCCGGTCCGCCCAATTGAAACGTGGGCCGCACCAATGTGGTGAGGCTTCTTTCAAATTCCTTGATCTCCACGAACTGATTAGCGCTCACGTTTTCAAAAGTCTGCTTGGTCTTCGAGGCCGGCCACCAAACCTCGATCTTCTCGATCTTGGCCGACTTGCCGAGTCCAACATGCTGCTGTAACGGCGAGGCGCCGAACGATCCGCCGCTACCTACCGTCCGCCAGATGGTGCGGCGCTCGCGCCCCTCATTCATCACCGTTACCGCAATGCGTGCACCGATCGCGCAGCGGTTGGATCTCACGCCTACCAGGCGCACGGTGATCCAGTCGTTGCCATGTTTGCCGGGATTCTCGAACAGACGGTTGGGGGAGCGATCGCCGGGTTGGGGGCCACCCATCACAGCAATAATGTCCTCGTCTCCATCGTTGTTCAGGTCCCCAAACGCTATGCCGTGGCCTTTCGCTAGCGCGCCCGTTCCCGACGAAGCAGTGATATCGACGAAATGTTTGCCTCGTTGGTTGTGGAGCAATACGTTGGGCAGCATGGACGCAAACGACGGATTACCGCTGCCCAGGTAAATATCCAGGTATCCATCGTTGTCTATGTCTCCGAAGTTGAGGCCCATCGGCATGAATACGCGATCGAGATTGACATCCGCCGTGACGTCCTGAAACTTACCGTTCCCGAGGTTCCTGTATAACTTCAGGGTTTCTCCTTTGCGCGGAAGCCCCATGTAGCTTCGCGCAACTTCTTCAATGGAAAAAAAATACGAGGTGACAAAGAGATCGGGATGGCCGTCGTTGTCGTAATCGAAGAACCAAGCACCAAAACTCATCCAGGGCGTGTTGACTCCGGCCTGCTCGGAAACCTCGGTGAACGTGCGATCTCCGTTGTTGTGGTAAAGAAAATCGGATCCGTTGAAGTTGGAGACGAAAATGTCGGGATACCCGTCGCCGTCGTAATCGGCGGAGACCACGGCCTTGCTGAATGCGGTTCGATCGATTCCGGCCTGGTGCGAGATGTCGACAAACGTCCCGTCGCCCTTGTTCAGGAATAACTGGCTGGGGGCGTTCTCGTTGGCGATGAAGAGATCCAGGTTGCCGTCATTGTCAAAGTCCAGCCAGACCGCGGATTGCGCTGGGCTCAGTGGCCCGTCCAGCAGTCCGCTCTGCGCGGTAACGTCGGTGAATGTGCCGTCACAGTTATTGCGCAGCAGAGAGTGGCGCCTCGCGAATTCCCACCCGCCGCGGAGAACGAGTATATCCACGCAGCCATCGTTGTTGTAGTCAGCCTGAATGATGTTGAGGCCGCCCAGTTGATCGCTGAGACCCGCCGCACGCGC
>Ga0116135_1000400_pt1 | contig 24160 bp, 18 predicted proteins | sample June2015DPH_20_1_FD_89738 | JGI IMG/M metagenome (GOLD analysis project Ga0116135, IMG submission 89738) | Peatland microbial communities from SPRUCE experiment site at the Marcell Experimental Forest, Minnesota, USA - June2015DPH_20_10 | ecosystem: Environmental > Terrestrial > Soil > Wetlands... | reverse complement strand
GGAAACTTGTCCATCGATGTCAACGCGACCTACGATCAGCCAGATGCGGTGTTTGTTCTATCCGGTATATCCAATTCGTCTTCGAAGAACACCCCAGCCATCTGCATCGCGGTCAGCACCGAGGACAATTTACTGGGTACGAGCGGAAAGAGCTATTGGAATGCCTACGGTTTCAGTCTCGGCAACATGATCGTCTCCGATAGCGGCAAGAGCGCTTACTTCGACTATCCCCGCTTCGGCACCTTCGGCAACAATTTCTATTTGGCTATCGATTACATCGACAACACTGTGGGATCGGCTGACTACCAGCACATCCTCGGCTATGTAGCGTGTGTGCTGGACAAGGCGGATATCGTCGCCGGCAAGCCTGCGGCGAATGCACAGTGTGCCGTCTACGTGCCCACCAGAACCAGCGGCTTCGATTCGCTCGTCCACAGCCTCATTCCCGCTGACATGGACAGCACGACGGTTCCTCCCAATACGCAAGGAGAATATTTTCTCGGGCAAGTGAATCCGATCACGAACGGAACGAACTGGACGCAAGGCTCGAATTGCTATCAGAGCTACAGCTGTGCAAGCTCGGCGGAATTGCTTTTGTGGACCTGGGCGCAGATTTCCACCGGCGCGCAGCCTGCAGTCATTTCCGATGCTTTCATGCCCGGATGCTATAACCCGTGGAAGCCCAGCGACACATTCTGTGTGCTCCAGCCAAGCCCGGCAACGTCCACGCAGGTTATTGACGGTTTATCTGATCGAGTGAGCGGCCGGTTCGCCTACCGGTACGACAGTGGCTTGGACGAAGAGATTCTTGTCGCCACGAATACGGTTTGGACGGGAAGCGGTTCGCAATCAACTCCACAGCAGACCGTGCAGTATTCCGTCCTCCTGGCGATACCCGGATCAGTTCCGGCAGTTGCAACGTCGGGCACATTTCCCGCTCCGGACGCAAACTGGAGCGCCTGGACGGCCAGTGTTGCCATCAATTCGGAAAACAATCTTGGCCTGACATTTAGTGAAGACGATTCGGGCGCGGTAAGCCCCCTGCCGCCGAGCATTTATTCGGCTCAGATCACCTATGACAGTTCCACTGCGACGTGGAATCCGCAGTCGCCGAGTCTGGTCTTCGCGGGAACGGGAGTCAGCATCGGAAGTCCCACGTATGTTCCTGACTGGGGGAATTACGTTTCAATCGCGCTGGACCCAGCAAACAACTTGGAGTTCTGGGGCGTCAACGAATATCTTCAGGGAAACCAGACGCCCGGCGCGCTGACCTGGCGAACCGAGATCTTTAACTTCTCGACGGGCTCCAAGAAGACGAAATAAAGTAGATCTCGCTCTGGAAGCTGCGGCTCAAACAGCTTTCTTCGAAACTCACGCCTTGCCTAAAACACGCAAGGCGCGTTCCACTTTCATATTGACAAGCGCCTTTAGCAGGATAAGAATTTCCCACAAAGATCCTCTTCGTCTCGGGCCCTGCAACACAATTTCTGCATCGGGGAGAATACTCTATGACCCGTCAAGCCGGGAAAAACATCTCTAACTCCCAATCGCCAGCTCAACTCGCCCCAAAATTGGACAAAGATCTGTTCAGCTATGCCCTCACCGCCACCGTCGCGGGCGTTGGGATGATGGCACTGACTCCGTGCGGAGAAGCCAAGGTAATTGCGACTCCCGCGAACATTCCCGTGCCGATTAACGGCGCAGCCGTTCAAATCGATCTTAACGGAGACGGTATCGCAGATATTACAGTTTCGGCCACCAGTTTCGTTGACACATTTGGCGGAGGAGTTCGCCGACACGGCAATGCGCGGCCGCCGCTCGGCGGGATCTTTGGGGACCATCTGTTTTGCTCGGCTCTACGCAGCAACGGCGTGGGCGTAAATGGCACTAATGCTCTCGGCAGAGAGATGGCGGCCGCGATGGCCGGCGGTGCGCGCGTGGGTCCGGCGCTTCCATTCATGGCGGGAAGGATCGCAATGGCAGGGCTTATGGGCTGCGGATGCGGAACAACGTTTTCGTACGGCAATTGGCTGGGGTCGCATCCTCCGCATCCCTATCTGCCAGTAAAGTTCACGGACTCAGAGGGGAAGATCCACTTTGGTTGGGTGCGAATTGATGTAAGCAGGGTGCCGAACGCAACCATTACCGGCTATGCCTACGAGACCATACCAAACAAGCCGATAACGGCCGGAGTAACTCACGGACCAGTGAGCGAAGACGCAAAGCTGGTCGATCCGATGATCGATTCCGACGTTCCCAAAGCTGCCAGCCTAGGAATGTTGGCGCTAGGAGCGCCCAGCCTGGCAGTTTGGCGAAGGCAAGAAACGGCTATAGTGTAATGGTTGCAAATCTGTCGAAGATGCGGTTATAGCGTCTTGCACGCGCGCCGCCGCGAACGGCGAAAATTTGGGGGGAATGATCCCCGAAGGGCATTGCAGCGTCGTGCGCGTTGGCGCATCGTGCACTTCTCAGGATTTCCTTTTTCCCCGCTCTTCGGTATTATCTCAGGCAATCCTCCCCCAGGGACTTACAGACTCTGCATCACCATTGGACCCAGACGGAGAGCCATGCCCCAACAGCACCGGGAAGACAACCGCGCAGCAAAGCGTCAGCCTGCACGCCTTACCTCGAAATTGGACACGAGCCTCATCGCCTATGCGTTGGCCGCAACTGCGGCGGGCGTGAGTGTTCTGGCCACCGCGGAGCCGGCTGAGGCCCGTATTCTTGCCAAGAGCGTGAACATCGAAATTCCCCTGAATGGCGGGGTCATCGAGTTCGACGTAAATCAGGATGGAGTTCCTGACTTCGGCCTTAGCGCGCGGATTTACGAGTTCGCCGGCGTTGCTCCGACGGGGAACTTCAGTTCGTCGCTGCGCGTCATTCCCGCACAGGCTGGCAACGCAGTCTGGGCGGTCAGCAGCCACAAAGACGGGTGCGCCGCAGCCGTGCGGGGAGGACTAAGCATCGATAATGCGCGTCCGTTCGAGCCTGAACCTCTCATTATGGTAGAGGCCGCCGGGAGTTATACGCGGGGACGCAGTAGCCATTGTCCCTGGCACGGAGCACATCCTCCTTACCTTGGATTGAAGTTCCTGATTGACGGTCAGATGCATTACGGTTGGGCCCGCGTGATGGTGGCCGAGCGCAGCGCCGTGCTCACGGGCTTCGCCTATGAAACCGTCGCCAATACGGCGATCACGGCAGGTAAGACAAAAGAGTCCAGCGACGCCGATATTCAGGCGATGGACAATTCACCTAGTCCGGCAGGACTGCAAACACTCGGCGGCTTAGCTTTGGGATCGTCGGAAATGGCTTGGAAGAGGCCGGAAGACGAACCCGGAGAATGAGACTCAGCGACTCTCGATTTCGAAAGCTGGGGCAGCGCAGCGATCCATTCGGATCCGTCGTCCCAGAGGCTGCGTATCAGGGCACGCCTTCAGGCGTGTCGCGTCGCGCGGCGCCTCATGCACCCGCCTTCAGGCGCTGCGGGGGCTAAAGCCTGTTCGTTTTTCGGCAAACAACGGCATCGCTGAAGCGATGCCCTGATACGAAGCTCTTTCCAGAAGTGTGACGGCAAGACACAGCTAGCGGGAACTTGGCAAAACCAGACCTATTCGGTCGAAGGAATCACTTCAAGCTGCACGTTCAGATTGCCGCCTTCTTCCACTTGCACAGGTTTACCAGCGTCTTCGTAAGCTTGCATAAAATCCGGATCGAAGTACATTCCTCGCTCAATCTCTTCCCAGGCGAATAATTTGTAGTCTCCCGGAGAGACGTTGGCAATTGTGAACCTGCCGCCAGAGTCACCCAGAGCCTGCCGATAAAAACGCGGCTGTGCCCGCCGCACCCCATCTGGGACCAGGACAACTGTTGCGCCGGTGACGGGCTGTTGATCTTTCGCAACCGTCCCGGTAATCCGCCCCGCGCCGGCGCTCAGCGTGAGTTCTACAGCCGCAGAGCGATTGTGTCCAACCTTCACGCCGGCTTCAACCGCGTCTCCCTCTCCGCTGGGCTTCAAGTAATAGCCGCTCGGGAGTGGAACTAAATTGATGCGATAGGTTCCCTCAGGCACATCGTGAAACAGGAACGTCCCATCGGGGCGAACTGGAATGTTGGAAACGTCGGGCGCAAATCCGAGCGATGCCAGGTCGTCCAGCGGGTCGAGCGCAACGGTTAACTTCGAAAGATCAGGATTGCTCTTGCCTTCGATGTGTACGTGGCCGCTTACACTGGCTCCGGGTCCGGTCGCGACTTCAACATCGTTCACATTGGTTTCCCCCACGTCCACCGGAACCCGTCCGCGCATTGCTTTCTCTCCGTCGCCATTTCCGAATTGTTCGGCAATCAGCGTGTACGATCCGGGGGGCACGCCGCGAATCTCGAAGTTGCCTTTGGCATCGGCGGTAGCCTGGCCGACAGGGAAGCTCATGCTTCCAGAGCCGCCGATTAAAGTCACCTGCGCACCCTTGTCGGGCTGGGAGTTTGTATTAAGAACGCGTCCGCTCATTCGGACCGAGTGCTGGGAAACGAAGCTCAAGTCGATCCCGGTGGCCTCATCTCCGGGATGAAGTTCGATTGGCTGTGTGCGCGAAGGATCGGTGACGTTCGGATAAAAAATGGGGACATACACTTGACCACCGGGCCGCACTGCTTCGCCTCTGGGGTGAGTGGCGCGAATGTAATACTTTCCCGGCGCCAGGCCCCAGATGCGGTATTCGCCGCGATCGTTGGTAGTGGCCGTTCCTACGTCGCTCAACTGGCGCTTGTCATTCTGATAGACATATTTCATCGCCTGCACGCTCACGTTGGGAACAGGCTCATCCCCTTCGGTTGCAACCCGGCCGGCAATCACGCCCGATTGCACGAGACGAACAACAACATCGGCAGTTTGCTGTCCTTGTGTCACCGTCACGACACTGGAGCGCAACCCGGCGCTAAAACGCGGGTCTCGGCTCAGATAACCATTCTTCGATGCATTGAGGCGGTATCTGCCTGGCGCGACGGTGTCAAAAGAGAAATGTCCTTCGGCGTCTGAGACGGCGGACGCCGGCTCGCCACGATTTTCCCCAAACGGACGAAGCATGACTTCCGCTCCCTTGATCGGTTGTCCGCTTTTGGAGTCGACCACGCTGCCTTGTAGCGAACTTTTCGTCTGGGAGTCGCCGGCCGTCTGCGAATGCGCGGACGGGAGCGCAGTGAGTATTAGACAGAAAAGGAGAAAAGAAAATCTCATGAGAGGTCAGCTACCGTTGCGGATGTAAAGGATCTCCGAAAACATCACTCTATACTTTGCCGACGGGGATTTCCAATCCGGCGAAACTCGACATCCGCCTACGCAAAATCTTTCTCCTTGACTCGCCTCGATCCACGGCAGAGTATGTTTGGAAATTCCTGCGGTCGACCCAAGGAGCTATTATGAACGATTCTTCCCAGGGCCCACGTAGTGCGCAGCAGCTTTCCCAGTCGATTCTAAACAACGTCAACGCTTACGCTCTGGCCGCGGGCGCTGCGGGTGTGAGCCTGTTGGCGTTGGCTCAGCCTGCTGCCGCAGAGGTCGTTTTCACGCCAGCACACGGAAATATTCCGATCGACAAGTATATTTCGGTCGACCTTAACCACGACGGAACTCCAGACTTCAGGTTTTTTCTTTATACGTTCGCCTATCACTCCTTTCGAGGGAGTGTGAACGTGAGGGGTGGTGGCGGAGTCATCGCGGCGGCTGGCGGCTATGCAGCGCCACTCCCCGCCGGTGCCAGTATCGGGCCCGATCAGCAGTTTTTCAAAGGCACACTTCGGATGGCACAATCTCACGGAAAGGACATTTACTCATCCATATACTCCCGCACCGAGAAAGGACCGTGGGCGAATGTCCAAAACCGCTACCTCGGCGTAACGTTTCAGATGGACGGTGCCACGCACTATGGTTGGATTCGCCTTACGGTAGGTAGTGCGCGGAGGCCGTTGACTGCAACCATCACCGGTTACGCCTACGAAACAGTCGCCGGCCAGGGAATTCAAGCAGGGCAGACTGCCGAATCCGTAGTTGCGTTGCCTGCACCCGAACCGAAAGCGCAATCTTTGGGATCGCTCGCTTCGGGTTCTTTGGGACTGCAACTGTGGCGGCGGGAAGTCCCTTCCTATTTCGCCGAATAGCTGTTGTGAGCTTTTGCCAGATACCTTTTTGAAGGCAGGGTCAGCGCAATAAAGGGTCAGCGCAATAAATTGTGAATGCACCCGAGGAGACTTTATGAACAGTTCTTCCCAGGGGCCCGGCAGCAAGCAGCAACTCTCCGAGCGATTCACCGTCAACCTGAACGCCTACGCTCTGGCCGCGGGAGCGGCCGGAGTCAGCCTCCTGGCCATGATTCAGCCGGCGGAAGCAGATGTCGTCTATACGCCGGCCAATCAGTCTATACCGACGAACCAGTTCTTTTCCATCGATCTCAATCACGATGGTTCCCCGGATTTTCGTTTTCTCCAGGGTACGTTTCACTATCACAACTTCACTGAAAATCTGTCCGTTTGGCCACTCGGCAGGAATCGAATTGCACAATCGTCCAAGGGCTTTGCTGCGGCCTTGCCGATGGGCGCGCCGATCGGACCGCACCAAACGCTCGACAAAACCAACCGTCTTGCGATGGTGGAAACTCGCGGCTTTCAGTATGGGTCAACCTATACCGGCGTCTACACCCGCCACGTCTACGGACCGTGGGCTTATGCCCAGAATCGGTACTTAGGGGTAGGCTTCACAATTGATGGTACGGTTCACTATGGCTGGATTCGGATTTCGGTTGTTCTGCAAACCGAAAGATTCCAAGCGACCATCACTGGCTACGCCTATGAAACCGTCGCGAACCAGACCATCCATGCAGGTCAACTCACTGAGGAAGCGAGCCTGCCGCAGGGAAGCGCGCCCGTAGCTCAACGGTCATTGGGTATGCTCGCGCTCGGATCGCCGGGCCTTGATTTGTGGCGGCGCGAAGATTCTTCGCTTTCCGTGCAATAGTTGTCTCGAAATAAAAATGGCGTTCCGGTTTTCGCCGGAACGCCATTTGTTTTTCTCAGGGTGATTTATGCGCTTGCGGCTGCCGCTCTGGCCAGCCCAGGCCTGTGATCACCTTGTTCAGCTCGGCTGAAGTACAAGCGGTAGGAGTGATGGATCCCGTACATTACCGGAAAGACCACTAGTGCCGCTTGCCAGCCGAAACGATTGCTTACCAGGTTGAGCATCGAAGTCACCCCCGTACTCAGTACAAAGTAAGGGAATGACATTTGCGCAATGCTCATCCAGACCTTGCCCAGAGATAAAGACTCGCCTTGTGTCAGCTTAATGATGGCTGCCACCGGAACTGTCTGTCCGAGGAAGAAGGTAGCGGTGGTCGCAGCCAGCATCAGCGGCTGAGACGCCCAGCTTGCTTTTCCCCAGGCAGAACTAAAAACCAGGTTCGCCATGCTGGTTGCCAAGCCCATCATGCTTACGTTAAACAGCATTTGCTCCGGGCGAAACTTGCCATTACTCTTCGGCCAGCACTGAACCACCGTGGAGAGGCAGGCAATCAAGACTGCTTCCACCGCGCTGAGTGTCATAACCGCCATCAGCAGGAACGGAAGGTTGACCGACATGTTGCCTTCGATTCCCGGCAGCTTCACTTTCATTCGCGAAGTTGCCGCCGCCAGTGCAAGTACCGCCGGAGCGTAGAAGGGGTTTAGAGTGTGGCTGTGCATTGCTGCATACGTAATGCTTGCAATCGCTGCCAGGACAATCGCTCCGATGAATGTTTTAGTTTGCCGTGAGTTCATGATTTTTCTCCTTTCTGTGTTTACGTTATTCACGGCTACTGTTCATCGTCGCCCGCGTCCGAGAACGCTGCGTCTGCGTTACCTACTGACGACCCCCAGACCACGCTGGTGGCTGAAGTCGCCGTACCCAGGCTCGATCCCCATACCACGCTGAAAGCGCTGAGCAAGCTGTTGCTGTTCCAGGGCAACGAACTGCCCCAGACAACGGATGCGCCGCTCACTTCCGACGATCCCCATACGACTGAGGTTCCCCAAACCACCGAAGTTCCCCAGACCACCGAGTTGGTGGAAACCGAGGCGTTTCCATAAACGAGCGTAACTGCGCCGGTGAGCACGTTGTAGACTGCCGTCGGCGAAAGCGCCGCTCCGACTGTGGAAGGAGCAAGATCGTTATTGTTGATGGCGGTCTGGACGTTCAACAAGCCAGAGCCCACCGAGAAAAGATCGTATGTGCTGGTGAAGGTCTGCGAAAGGTGCGGCACGTAAGCGGAGGTTGCCGTCAGCCCCATCTTCGATGCCGTTTTCATCAGGCGAGCCTTCACTTGATCGGGCGTCAGCGAGCTGTGTTCTTGCAACAGGATCGCCACCGCGCCAACTACGGCTGGCGTCGCCATGCTGGTTCCGCTCAAGGTGAAGTAGTCGTTCTTGCCGTCGGTTCCAGTTACCTCTTCACTGGGGAATAGAGCTTCCAACGTTGCGCCCTTGGCCGAGAGTGAAACCACATCGTTGCCCGGCGCAACGAGATCCGGCTTCACCACGTGATCATAGGTCGTAGGTCCCTTCGAACTATAACTGGCCAAAGTCTGGGCCGAGGCCGAGGCGGAGCCATTGCTCTTGGTCGCACCCACCGTGAGGACGTAGGGGTCGTTGCCGGGTGCAGTGACGGTTCCAAAGCCATCGCTACCGTTGATGCTCAGCCGACCGTAGTTGCCGGCTGCCACAACGACCACGATCCCAGCCTTCCAGGCAGATTCAACTGCCTGGCAGAGAGGATCCTGCGCGTAGCCGACGGCGATTCCGCGACCGAGCGACAAATTGATGACGCGGATGTTATACGTGCTTTTGAGCGCGATCGCCTGCTGGATGGCCGCGATCACATTGCTGTCCGTGCCGACGCCGTTCAAATCCAATACTCGCAAGTCGATGAGACTGACGCCGGGAGCCACGCCTTCGTATTGTCCGCCCGAAAGGTAGCCGTTGCCGCCGATGATGCCAGCCACGTGCGTGCCGTGACCGTACAAGTCATACTTGGCGCCGCTGGAGTTCGTGTTCGTGGTTCCTGTGAAGTCCTGGTGATAGACCACGCGCGAAGTGGTCTCGCTGGAATTCCACAAATCGGGGTGGCTGTCGTTGATGCCGCTGTCGATCACCGCCACTCCGACGCCGGAACCGGTGTAGCCGGCGTTCCACGCCGAGCCTACGCCGGTAGCGCCGTTGGTTAGATCATCCGCCGCGCTCATAGGGTGGTCGATGTTTACCGAAGCAATCTCTGGATCCGCTTCGAGCAGCGGCAGCGCGCGCACAGGAACGGTGAAAGCCGCGCCCTTAATCATGTGCAGTTTTGAATGGAGAAGCCCGCCGCGGCTCTGCATCGTGGCATAGTGAGCCGCCGTGGGCACTTCTTTGTACTGGACGATGACTCGCACGGTCTCGTCCGCTGAGAACGCGCCCTGATGAGCTCGTTCCAGAGTTGGAGCCAAGTCAGTCGCAAACTTGCCGTGTTCAGAAACTTGCCCAAAGGCGGTTTGCGCGACCAGGAGCACGAGCAGCAGGCTCAATCGCTTTCCCCATGCCGCGCTATGACGCTGGCCTCGGCTGGGGTTGTTTGGTTTCAGTGTCCGCAACATAATTTTTTCACCCTTCCCTAGCACAAAATTGTGCTTCGAGTCGACTTAAAGAGTGCAAGGGAGGGGCCAACTTCGCACATATAAGTCATTGATTTCACAAAGACTATGGCGGAGGCCAAAGATCGGGTTTGAGCAACTCTGTCCTATGCGTGAGGGCATGGGCCAGTTTGTCCCGTAGAGATCGAAACGTGTTACTTCAGTTCGAGCTTGTGTTACCGGAGAATTCCATTCGACCTGCTTGGCGGGTAGAGAGCTACTGCGAGGCCGCCGCCCTCGCCGCGGTTCCCGCTTGTGCGTTCGGAAAGCGCGGCAAAGCGGCCATGAGCCTTTGCGTGTACGGGTGCTGAGGGCACGTGAAGGTTTGTTCGGTTGTTCCGCATTCCACAATCTTGCCTTCATGAAGAATTGCAATGCGATCGCAAATGCCTGCTACAGAGGCCAAGTCGTGGGAGATGTAGAGAATGGCCATTCCGGTCGAGCGATTCAGTTCGCGAAACAGGGCGAGAATCTCGGACTGAGTGATTACGTCGAGCGCGCTGGTGGCTTCGTCGGCGATCAGGAGCGCGGGACGATGCATGATCGCCATGGCAATCAACACGCGCTGCGCCTGGCCAACACTCATCTGCGAAGGATATTTGCATTGAAATTCATCGTCGGACGGCAGCGACACGCTGCTTAGAGAGTTACGAATCGCACGCTCGCCTTCGGCTTTTGAGCCCTTTGAATGTGCGAGCCACGCTTCCTTGAGCTGGGTTCGAATCTTAAGGGCCGGATTTAGCGAAGAGAGCGGGCTCTGCAACACAAGCGACATCGCGCGTCCACGCAGGCTGCGCAATTCGCGCTCCGAAAGCTGCAGTAGATCGTGACCTTCGAAGTTGATTAAGCCTTCGGTTCGAACTTTCTTCTTATCGAGGAGGCCAAGAATCGCCATGGCCAGCGTGCTCTTGCCCGAGCCGCTTTGTCCGACAAGGCCCAGGACTTCTCCGCGCCTGATGTCGATCTCCACATCGCGCAGGACTTGCTTCCCCGAATACGCCGCCGAAAGTCGTATCGCGAGCAGAGTCGGGTTATGCGACGCAAAAGACATTGTGATGCGGGGGCCCTGGTCTGTTGGTGATCAAGCCGTGTGAATCCGTTTAAATCCGCGTGAAAGCACTTCGTCTATTGGCCCGCAACTGTAAGCCGCTCCGCATTCCAAAATGTTTGCGGCGACAAGATCACAGGAACAGCACCGTGCACACGCGTGGACACGGCAGATAACGAATTCTTATTGATCAGAAAAATAAACGGCTCCTGTTCGACCACGATTTCCTGCACGCGATCAAACGCTTCCTTGCGCTTCTTCGGATCGACCGAAGATGCCTGCACCCGCATGAGCCGGTCGACCTCCGCTTCCCATGCGGTTTCAGGCGTCTTCTGTTGCGGATTCCACTGATGATTCTCGGAGGAGCTCAACCATACATTCATCTCGCCGTTCGGATCGAGATCCACATTGGTCAGTCCGAGTATGATGGCCTCATAATCGAAGCTCTGCGTCATGCGTTCGATCAGGGAAGGGAAATCGAGCGTGACCACGTTCACATGAATGCCGATCTTCTGCAAGTCATCCTGGATCAGTACAGCCATGCGTTCACGAATCTTGCTACCGGCGTTAGTAATGATGGAGAAGACAACCGCATTGCCGCTTTTGTCCTTGAGCGTGCCGTTCTCCAGGCGGAAGCCTTCGCCCTGCAACATCTTCAATGCTGCGTTCGAGTCGTAGGCGGGCGGCGTGAGCTTGCTATTGAACCAGAATTTGTTCGCCGGCGAAAATGGTCCGGCAGCCGGCTGCGCGTGCCGGTGGAAGACGATGCGGCTTAAGTCTTCGCGGTTGATTGCATCGGAAATTGCCAGCCGGAAGTTGGTGGAGCGAAACCAGGCTTTCTTGGAGTCAGGAATCGGCGCCCTGGCGACTTCGTTAAACCATAGTTGCTCGCTATCGAGCGACGGTCCTGCATCGTGAGCCACCTGCGGGGAGGTTGCCGCGAGCTTGTCGAAATACTCGCTGTCGAGCGAGTTGATAAGGTCCAGTTCTCCACGCTTGAAGCGCAGCATTTCAACATCGCGATTCGGCTGAATGTCCAGCCGGATGGAATCGAGGTAAGGCAGCTTTCGTCCCTCCTCGTCCGTCTTCCAATAATTCGGGTTTTTCTTCAGCAGAACCGACGCGCCCGGTTTGTAGTCAGCCAGCATAAACGGCCCAAGCACCGCCAGTTCTCGCTTCGGCGAATGCTGCGAGAGGATAGCCACTTGATCAAAAAGTCGATCCAGTCCCGCAACCGGCGCCGGGAATGTGATTGAGATTTGAGTTGGAGAAACGATCTTGGTTTCCACGCTTCCGGTTCCCGAACGAAAAGCATCCCCGGTAGGCGAATGCAAGGCCGGGTCCATCAGCTGCTGCATCGTGTAGGCCACGTCTGTGGCGGAAAAAGGTGTTCCGTCGGAAAATGAAATTCCGCTGCGCAGCCGAAAGCTGATCTGACGTCCATCTTTCGAAACCTTCCACGCCAACGCCAATTCGGGCGCGAGCTCTTGCGTCTGGCGGTTGATGCGAACCAACGTTCCGCCGGTCAGATAACGAACCTGGACAGAGGCTTCGTCTTCCACCTTCAAGGGATCGAACGTCTTCGGCTCCATGCGCAGGCAAAACCTGAGTTCGCCGCCCGTTTGAGCCATGGCAAGCGTCGCCAGAAAGGCTATGCATATCGAGGCAACTGCTATCGCTTGCGCGCATGCTTTTTTCATTTTGTTCACTTCTTTATGCAACCGACTTTATGCAGTCATCTCTTCCTGCCTCGCCAGCAGAGACTGGAACGACATCACGACCAAAACTAAAAGCGCCAGAGGCACAAACTTCCACGGTTCTTCGCCGACGGAAACCAATCCTTCCAGTTCCTTCAGCAAACTTCCCCAGGAAGGCATGGGCTCGGCCACGCCAAGTCCGAGAATGCCCAGGTTCGCCTCACTCAAAATGAAAACCGGAATCGAAATCCAAAACTGGGCAAACAGCACTGGCTTCAAATTCGGCAAGACATGAATCCAGAACAAGCGTTGCCCGCTGACCCCGACGGCCCGCGCCTGCCGTACAAAATCAGCCGAGCGAAGCGAAGCCGCCGACGCGCAAAGTACGCGCGCGGCCGTTGTCCAACCCAGAAGTCCCAACAACAGAAAAGTCACCACCACCGAAAACAAAGGCGACACATTCAACGGCATTAGTGCGCGCGCAGTAATCAGTAGAAATAACCACGGCAGCGACAGAAATAAATCCGTCACCGCCATCGCCATCCTTGCCCAAGTCCCGCCTAAATAGCCTGCCAGGCCGCCGATCACAGCCGCCATTAGTGTGGAGAGCAGCGCAGCCGCCGGAGCTAGCAACAGCGAGATCCTGGTTCCGTACAACACTCGGGCAAACCGGTCACGCCCCAGTTCATCGGTTCCGAGCCAGTGTGCGCGAGAGGGAGGCTCGCTGATCGCTTCCCGATCCTGCCCTGCGTATCCCCGAGGAGCCAGCCAGCTCGCAGTCGCGGCAGCACAGAGCACGCCTGCCAACAGCGCAGACGCCAGCTTCTGCCAGAGATTCATGATTCCTGGCTCCGGAACACCTGACCGATTACATCTGCTCCGGAGTTTGCCAGCAAGGTTACTAGCGTCACTAGGATGGTGATGTTGACCAACAGCGGCAAATCACGCCCCAACGCGGCCTGCCAGGCGAGCTGTCCAACGCCGGGCAATCCACACAGAGCCTCCACGGGAATGGCCGCGCCGACGGCCATGCTCACCGAAACTCCGGCAAGCGCGAGCAACTGGGGCGCGATTCCTGGGATGGCATGCCACAAGAGAATGCGAGCTTCTCCCAATCCTTTGGCCCTGGCGGTCACGATGTGGGGCAATGAGTACGATCTCGTCAGAAGGTTTCGTGAATAGCGGTAGATGCGCGGGAAGACTATGAGCGCGATTGCCAGAGAGCCGGAGATATTCCAGAGCACCGAAAGCAACGCGAGAACCGCTGCGGGAAGGCAAAGCAGCGCGGCGCTCAACAGTGTGCTCGCAGCGTCGAAGATTGATGCTTTCAACCAAGCCGCGCTCAACGCCAAAGCCAGAGCTGCGACCCAAGCCATCGCTAGTCCAAGTGCCAGCAACCGCAGAGTTGTCGGTGCGCGGTCGCGCAGCAGCGTACGTACAGGCTGACCCAGGCTGAAAGACTTTCCCAGATCGCCGTGAGCAACCCGGTTCATATACGACAAATAAAACCGAAATATATTTTGATCTTGCTCCCGGGCAGCGCGCAGAGCCTGCACGCTCTGAGCGCTCAAATGCGGATCCAGTTCCCGCTCATCCACGTCGAACCCTGGCGCCAGACGCACCAGCACGGCCGAAAGCAGGCCTCCAAGCAAAACGGTTGCCGCCAGGGTTAGGACATGCCCGGCAATCTTCGCCTTCAGCATCCTGGCCTTCAGCAGCTTCGCCTTCAGCATCATTTCACCACTGCGCTTTTTGCCAGAGCGTCCTGGCGCAGAGCGGCCTCGTCGTGGTGAACCTGCTTGACCGTATACATTCGCCGGTCGGCCTCACTCAGTAGAGCCTCGACGTCATAGCCGTCCTCCGGGCAGAAAGAACTGCCCACGCTCAACGTGGTAATGTCGCAACCGCATACACGGCGGCCGGCATCCATGGCGGCTTGATTCAAGCGCTCTGCTTTCTCTAGAGCGGCTGCTGAAGAGAGGCCTGGAGTGGTGATGACGAATTCGTCGCCTCCCATCCGCGCCACATAGTCGTAGCCGCGGCAAGCCTCCTTTAATCGCATGCTGAATTCCCGTAACAGCTTGTCTCCCTCGATGTGGCCGTAGGAATCGTTGACCTTCTTCAGTCCGTCGATATCGCACACCATCACCGCCAGTGACGTTTTCATGCGGCGGCAACGCGCCACTTCCTGCGCCAGGTGCATGAACAAAGAACGGGCATTGGGTAACCCGGTCAGGTAATCGGTGGTGGCGGAGCTTTCCGCTTGCTGATACTTGAGAGCGTTCTCCACCGAGAGCGCCACTTTGGAAGCGACCGCCAGCAGTATTCGCAAGTCATCGGGAGTGAAGGCGTCAGGATTCGAGTGATACATGGACAGCACACCGACGACGCCGTTCAGTCCTTGCAAGGGAACGGCAAGCGCGGAAGTCATGGGCGCACTTTTGGGATCGAGCACATATCCCGGCTCCACTTGCGGATTCCCATTGAGAATTGGCTTGCTGGTTTCCGCCACCCAGCCGCACAGCCCCTGGCCCACTGGAATCTTCAGCGCAGAGAGGACCTTGAAGTTTTCTCCACTCACCAACTCCGGCAGCAGCCAGCCATTGCGGTTCACAAAAACCGCGATCGAGTCGTAGTGAATCAGCTTTCTCAGCCGCATGGACAGCACGGACAACGTTTCGCTCAAGCTCAGCGAATTGCCCAAATCCTGGCTGAGTTCGAACATGGCCTGCGCTTCCTGCCTCGCCGAGGCAATGGAGGAGAGGAAGTCCGACTCCGCCTGGCCGCTTTCGGCGTGCGTCTCGAATCCCGCGGCTGGAGCGTGACCACGCTCGACCCGAAGCTCTTTCGAAAATCCGGAAGGAACGAAACCCGCGTCCTTGGATTGCGCGACTCGCTCAAGTTCCACGTAGCGGCGTTCCAGCAGTTCGACCACCTGCGGATCGAACCATGTGCCCGATTTCTCCTTCACTGTGCTCATCGCCTGGTCCAGTGGGATCGCCGGACGATACTGCCGGTCGGAGGCGAGCGCGTCGAGGCAGTCCACGGCGGAGAGAATTCGGGCGCCAATAGGGATCTCTTCCTTCATCAGGCCCGCGGGATATCCCGACCCATCCCACCGCTCGTGATGCGAGCGCACGATCGGAGCTACGGGATAAGGGAATGCCACCCGGTCCAGAATCTCCGCGCCCACTAGCGGGTGAACTTTCATCTTTTCGAACTCTTCCGGCGTCAGCTTGCCCGGTTTGTTGATAATGTGCTCCGGAACAGCTAGCTTGCCGATATCGTGCAAAAGCGCGGCCGCGCGCAGGGCCTCGATCTCGTCGGCGGATAGGCCAAGCTCCTTGCCGATTTCCACCGCATAGGTCCGCACGCGCTGTAAGTGCGTGTGCGTTGTGTGATCTTTTGCCTCGATGGCCAGCGCCAACGCCTCGATAGTTCGCATGTTGAGGGAGGCGATTTCCTCCACGTGGCGCTTTTCGATTTCGACGCGATCTTTCTCGGCCTCGAGACGCGCCAGATAGAGCCGATAGGATCGGTAGACCCAATAAATCAGCGGTAGCACGAGCAGTGAGGTCTGCCAGCCCGCGCGCCGGTTGATCACCTCGACCAGTCCCACCGCAGCCGCTCCCACCATGTAATAGGGAAATGACCAGAAGTAGCACTCCGACCATATCTTGCGGATCGACTTTTGCTCCGTGAACGATATGACGACGGAAATCGGAAGGGTGTTCGCCAGGAAGAAAACCAGCGCCGCCAACATGAGAACGACGGGCTTGGCTGCAACTCTGGTTCCGAGCCAGTAATAGCTGGTGTAGCACAATGCACTGGCGTTCGCCATCATGCCGAGCACATTGAAGACAACCTTGATGGGGTCCAACTTCTTGCGCGCTTGCCATACGCTTTGCACCAGCGTTGCAGTGCAGCCGATGACTAGTGTTTCCGGCAGGCTGAGCTCGACCGCACCGAGAAGGATGAACAGGAAGTTCACTGACATGGTGCCGTCTATGCCCGGCAGCTGAACTTTAAGTCCCGAGGCGAGGACGGCGATAGCGAGATAAGAAACAAACCGCGCCGGATCAGCCGATTGCCAGTGCAAGAGAGAAAAACATAAGATCAGCAGGCCAAACGAGGCGGTGATGGTGACAAATAGTTTCGTCTGAACCGACATAGCGTCGTTTACACAGTTGCAGGGGCAGACAGCAGACTGCGACCACGCAGGAAAACCCTCCCGCACTCTTCACATCCACAGCAGTTAAACAATCCTAGGTTCATTACGCAGCTTTCAGTAGCTTACTGTCGTAACTTTCCCGACCGAGACCCGGTGAGCTTTTCGGCGATGAGGCGTTTGTTACGCAGTAACGGATTACCTTGGTTACCTTCGGTGTCGGCATAGCTCCTGCCAAAACTAGGAGCTGTGTAAAGATCGAATCCAAACGCACAATGGCTACGTTGAACCTTAATCCGCAATCCCAAGGCACGGCCGCGCCCGGCAACGGCAAGACCCCGCGTTCCACGCCGATCCCTGTGTTATTGGCCGATCTCGAGGGAAAAGTCAGTGGTTGTAGCGCGGGAGCGCTGGCGCTTCTCGGCTGCTCTGCCGTGGAAATCCTCGGTCGAACCATTGCTTCCTTTCTGTCTTTCGCGAACGATTCAGATGCCTCGCAATGCCAGAAGGAGCTGCAGGCAGCGGTTCTGCGGGATGGGTCCTACGCCTCCCAATGCCAATATCAGACCAAGTCCGGCAAGCTTGGCGTTGCGGAGTTATCCGTCGCTCTGCTGCGGGACGGCCGATCCGTTCCCACGGCGATGGTCGCGATATTTCAGGTGGCTGCTGCCGCGGCGAGAACAATTCTGCCGCCGGACGGTAATTCAGAAGAAAATTCAGCCACAGTTCTCTCCCGCGACATTGACGGTGCGACCTTCGTGGTGTGCAGTCCATTGATGCATCGTTTCATGGGCATGGTCGATCGCGTGGCTGGACACACGGAAACCGTCCTGATCACCGGCGAAACCGGGACGGGAAAAGAGCTGGTTGCCCGCACGATTCACCAGTCTTCCAACCGCCGAGGCCGCCCCTGGGTCGACATCAACTGCGCCGCGCTGCCGGAAAACCTGGTCGAAAGCGAGTTGTTTGGCTACGAAAAAGGCGCCTTTACCGGAGCAGATGCTTCCAAGCCCGGCTTATTCGAACTGGCCGATCGCGGCACGCTTTTTCTCGACGAAATTGGAGAGCTGCAACTGCACACGCAAGTGAAGCTGCTGCGCGTGCTCGACGGTTACCCTTTCTATCGCCTCGGTGGACATCGCAAAATTAACGCCGATGTCCGCATTGTGGCCGCCACCAATCAGGATTTGGAAGCGGCAGTGACCGCTGGGCGATTTCGAGAAGATCTTTTTCATCGCCTGGGCCAGTTCCAGCTGCGTGTGCCTCCGCTGCGGGAGCGGCCGGAAGACGTTGTAGCTCTCGCGGAACATTTTCTCGGGCTCAAAACTCGTGGCGCTACATTCATGCCCGGCGCGGTCACAGCATTGCTCTCTTATTCGTGGCCGGGCAACGTCCGCGAGCTACGGAACCTCGTAGCCAGAGTTGCTGTTCAATCGAACGGCTCCGAGATTCAAGCGTCGCAAATCTCAGCTGCGATGAGCGGCAGCCCTACCGCACTCCGCCAAACCGCTTCCATCCCGGTTGGCAACCTCGACAGCATGGAGGAGCAGATGATCATCCGCGCCCTGGAGCGCAGCGGAGGGCATCGCGGCCAGGCAGCCGATCAATTGGGAATCTCCCGCCGTACTCTTAGCCGCAAGCTCAAGGAGTACAACATTAGCGTTACGCCCCGTGATGATGCAGACTCATTGGGGACCATCAGCCTGGAGCAGCAGAAGTTCTTCCGCGCACGTATTCAGCTTGCCGTAACGCTGAAGAATCAGCGCGGGGAGGAAGTCGCCGTTGAGGGCGTAAACCTCAGCACGGGCGGAATGGGGTTAGACGGGCTAAAGGAACCGATGCGCTTTGCCGGGTTGCTCGATGTACGTTTCCCGCTCCCCGGTACTGAAACTGTCTTTCAGGCTAAAGCTCGAATTGTCTGGATGGGAGACGAAGGCCGGGTCGGCCTTCGTTTCGCGGTGATCGATCCCGCTCTGTTCGAGCAACTGCAGCACTGGACCAACAAGAAAATGAAAGACGAGGGCTGGGAACTGCCCGCCTAAATCCAAAGTCGGTTTGCGCCCGGACAACTCTAATGCACAGGCGCTGGCTGCGGCGCCGCTTGCGGCGCTTGCGTGGTCGGGCTGCCGAAATTCACCTTCGGAGCTTCCCGCGATCCGGCCGTCGCCTCAAAATATGCCTCGTTTGGCTTGAACCCTGCAATTCCTGCGAAAAAGCTGTTCGGAAACTGTTGCACGTAAGTGTTGTAATCGCGCAGCGTATCGTTGTACCGCTTCCGCTCGACCGCAATGCGGTTCTCCGTTCCCGCCAGCTCATCTTGCAAGCGCAGGAAATTCTCGTTGGACTTCAACTGAGGATAGTTTTCAACGATCAGCAGCAGTCTGCCCAGCGCCCCGTCGAGCTGTCCGTTCGCAGTGATTTTTTCCTGCGGAGAGCCTGCCGAAAGCAACGCCGACCGGGCCTTTGCGATGTCGCCGAACACGGTCTGCTCCTGCTGCGCATAGCCTTTCACGGTCTCCACCAGGTTCGGGATCAGATCGGCGCGCCGCTGCAGCACGATATCCACCTGCGACCACGAAGCCTTTACCGCTTCGTTCTTGCTGACCAGGGTGTTTTTCACGCTCACGTACTGGCCGAAGGTGAAGAGAACAACCAGCAGAATCACTGCGAGTACGACGATTACTGTAATTAGTCCTTTGCTCATGATTTTCTCCTTGCCAAAATCGACCAGAGCACTACGACGAAGCCGCGGCGCCTGAGTCCAGCATTCTATCAACAGCAGCGGTTACATGTTCCACGGCAGAGAGGTAGCGCGAAAAAACATCGGCTGCGTTCAGCTTTGCCGGCTTGATGTAGCGCTCGCGGACATCCAGAACATGTAAGAACCCTGAAGCATCGAACCCAAGTTTTGCAGCCAGCATTTTCACAGTCTCGCGCTTCGAGGCCGGCGGATCCTGCCCCAGTACCTTGAGCGCATGGCGGAAGAGTGTGACGAACGACGAGATGGATCGCGTCAGAACTTCCCATAGACGCGAGTCATTGCCCGAGGCCAGTAGCAAATGTCGCCTCAGCAAAGCCAGTTTTTCTCGAAGCTCATATTCGACCTGCACGCGTCGCAGGCTGGTCGGAATCTTAAGGCCGGATAAAACGTCTTCGCCGAAGAGAAGGCGATGATGTTGTTGCATATCGAGCAGCTCAATCGAGAAAACGTCGGCGGACCGCTCCACTTCCTCGCGAGTCATGAAAAGCGGAGGCGGCTGCTTCTGCTTGTCCCACCATTTCACCACCGGAGCCAGGGGTTGCAGCGCGGCGAACGAGCTATCGCGCAGTACGCAAAATAGATTCAAGTCCGAGTATTCCGCGTGGAAATCCCCCGCCGCCGCCGAACCAAACAGAATGATGCTTACTAAATTGTCCTTCGCCGCTTCGCGAATCTTGCTTACGAATTCTGTCGCCTTCGCATCCAGTTCAGGAGCCATAAGTCCTCGCTTCCTACCAACTGCTGCTTGCCCCGCCGCCGCCGGAACTGCCACCGCCAAATCCGCCAAATCCACCACCCCCGCCGAACCCGCCTCCGCCGCCTCCGAAGCCCCCTCGTCCGCCGCCGAAAATCCCCGAAAACAACATCCAGAAAAGGATCGAGCGCAGCGGGGTCACTAATACGATCAGCAGAATGACGCCGAGCAGAATAATGCCGCCCAGCGATATCCCTCCCTTGGGTTGCTCCTGGACGCGATAGGCCGGAGCCTCGGAGTTTGTCAACTGAACTCCCGCATCCTGCGCGATCACATTTGCAACCCGCACTGTGACCAGCAACAGCGCTTTACTGTAATCGCCACTCTGCATCAGCGGGATGGCTTCACGCTGAAAGCTGCCGACTTTTCCATCCGGCAGGATCGGCTCAAGCCCATAGCCAACCTCGATCCGGGCGCGATGGTCATTGACGGCGTAGAGGATCAGGACGCCGCGGTTCGAAGATTTGCCGCCCACGCCCCATTTCTGGAACAAGTCGTTTGCATAGCTCTCGACGTCGGAGCCGTCGAGCGACTTCACTGTCACGACAGCAATTTGCGCATGTGCTTTTTCGTCGATCTGCCGGCAGATGTCATCCATCTGCGCGATTGTGCCCTGGTCCAGCACGCCGGCAAAATCGTTGACATAGTCCGATGGTTTAAGCTGCGCGACGGGTTCCGCGAAGGCCCCAGCCGTCAGAATGAGCCCGACAGAGAAACTCAACCATAGATTTGTTCGTGGGCGCATCGGAAGCAAAATTGTACAGGACACAAGGGAGGGGTGCCCAAGTCACGGGCACTTGTCGGTGACGGAGATCGTCACCAACCGAAACCGGCCGTGAGGCATCTCACCTTCCGATGAAACCGACGCACCCCCACCTCGCCCTTCTTGTGACGCTAGCCCTGGGTTTGGCCACCATCACAGCTTGCAGCAACAAAGATAATCCCGATGAAATCCGCCGGCAAACGGCGGAAGCCACCGAGGCCATGCGGCGCGACACAAAAGCCGTAGTCGAAGGCGTGAAAGAAGGCATGGGCCGCGACAAACAGACGGTGAACATTAATAAAGCCTCGCGCGAGGATCTGCTGAGTTTGCCTGGCTTAAGTGACCGCGAGGCGGACCGCATAATCGCTAGCCGGCCATTCCAAAATACTGATGACCTGTTGAAGCGCCACGTGCTCTCGGAAGCGGAGTACGAAAAAATCAGAGACCGGATTATAGCTGATCGCTAAGCGACGTTCTCGCGGGTTTGATTTCGAACGGGCGCGTACATTTCAGCCCGTAAGATTCGATTGCGCGTGCGCCATCCGATGGCGCTAACACAGCCGCTCAAATGCCTGGAGAACAGGTATTCACCAGATGCGCTCGTTGCTCTTCCGTTAGCGCGGTTATACTCTTGAGAGCCGACATTCCCAAGCAGATATGGCAATCCACCCGAACGTTCCTTCTTGCTTCGTGATCATGCCGTTCGCGGCTGAGTTTGATGACGTTTGGGAGGACGCCATTAGCCCGGCAGCCGCGACTGCCGGGTTCAAATGCGTTCGAGGAGATAATCCTATCCACCCGGGCTCGATCATGAAGGATGTTGTCGAAGGAGTTTTTGGTGCCGACGTTATCGTCGCCGATCTTTCTAGGCTTAACCCGAACGTATTCTATGAGCTTGGGATTGCTCACACGATCGGCGACAAGACCGTGATGATCTGTGAGAAGACGGAAACCAGACCGCCTTTCGATTTGGCAGACTATAGGACATTGTTTTACGAACGTTCGAAGAATGGACTCCGGGCCCTCAAGCATGAGTTGGTGGAGCGGCTGAAGGGCCTGCCGGCGTGGTCTGGCGCTGCCACCAATCCGGTCCGGCAGTTCGGCCCTCTACGATTCAGCGTTCCATTCAGGCCCCACGCGCTGCAACAAGCATTTGAAGAACTCGTCCGTTGGACCGGGAAGGTCGCTCTCAGACCATCTGTCGAATGTCGTGGTGAGAAGAACTTCATTAGAGATTCGGACGCTACTGTTCTTTCAGAGATGGGCGCTTATCTAGAAGAGCAGGACCGAAGATATGATCCGAATATTGATCTTGCCAACCCCCTGGACCATGTTGTTGTGACGGGCTCTCCCAGATATAACACCATGGCGCAGCGGATTCAGCAGTTCTTTGATCTTCCATACGAGTATGTCTTCGCACGAACGGAGGGGGAGCCCAGCGAGCGGGCTCTGAGAATTGTAACGGTACACGGAGATGAGCTCTCGTCGTCTCGTGACAACTTCATCGAAAATGAGTCTTCCGGCATCGACTACGGGATATTGCTGGTTGGATCCCTTACTCGAGGAAAGCGGATTCTGTGGTTCAGCGGCATTCATGGCAAAGGCACGCTGGGCGTATACAAATGCTTCAAGATGAGGGCAGACAAAATCCTTGCTGATTACAGGGCAATCGGCCACGAGGAAAACGTAGTCCTTAGTCTACTGGTCAGGATCCACTATAACGCTTCCTCCAGAGACTCTGGCCTAGACGGAATTGAGCCCGAAGTCTTGGGTCAAACCTCCGTATGTCGGCTGAAGAAAGCCACAAGGAACCGGAAAGCTCTTTTCGTGGACCTCGGCGGGGTGCTCATGGAATTCGATCGCACGCGCACCTATCGCGCCATGGCGCACGTCCTGCAACTGGACTACAAGGAAGTCCAGGACCGGATAGAAGGGACCGATGCTCGCCAAAGATATGAGCGAGGCGAGCTTTCGGATGAAGAGTTCTGTGCAGGGATTTGCTCGTTGTTTGGGGAGGCCGGAAAGCGGCTCACGGAACTGTTTCCCGAGTTTTGGGGCGACATTTTCTGGCCGAATCGCGAGATGTTCGAGGCCTTACGATTGCTCAAGCGTCAGAATGTAGTTTTGGCATTAGTATCAAACACCAACTCCTTACATTTTCTCCACGTCACCAGGGATTACCCTGAGATCAAGGACTTGTTCGATAATAGGTTCCTCTCTTATGAATTGGGCAAGGAAAAGCCAAATAAGGGGGTCTACGACGAAGCTGTTGCATGGGCCGGACGGGAGCATCAGATTTTCCCTCCTGATGTACTCTATGTTGACGACATCGAAGAGTACGTGCGAGCAGCCCGGATACGTGGGGTAACCGGGTTTGTTTATCGTTCGTATTCCCACTTTGTCTTTTGGCTCAGGAAGCACGGCTTATACGTTCCATGACGGTTGGCAGCACCCTCGATCGATCAAATCAAACGGTGTCAGTTCCGTGGTCGTCTACGGTATCATCAATGTGATGCCCACTTTGCACTCATTTCAAACTGACGATCCGCGCCTCGAGCCGATTTACGCCAAAGTGATGGCGGGCGAGAGACTGAACGCTGACGAAGGTCTAGCCCTTTATCAGACCGGTGACGTGCTGGCCGTGGGCTGGATGGCCAACTACGTTCGCGAGCGCATGCACGGCGACAAGACGTATTTCAACGTCAATCGCCACATCAATCCAACCAACGTTTGTATCGCAGCCTGCCGCCTCTGCGCCTTCGGACGCAAGAAAGACGCGCCCGGCGCATATACCATGGCGCTCGACGAAGCCTTCGAAACCGCGGCCTCCGGATACAGCGAAGCGGTTACTGAATTTCACATCGTGGGCGGATTGCATCCCGACTTGCCGTTTCAGTATTTCCTCGATCTCTGCTCGGGCCTGAAGCAGCGTTTTCCGCAGGTGCACCTCAAAGCCTTCACGATGGTCGAAGTTGCGTATCTCGCAAAACGCGCCAAGCTTTCCATTCGCGAAACTTTGGAACAGCTCAAAGCTTCAGGCGTGGATTCGCTGCCCGGCGGCGGCGCAGAAATATTTGCCGACCGCATTCGCCACATCATTTGCGACCACAAGATCGATGGCGAGCAGTGGCTGGAAACCGCGAAGCTGGCGCATCAGATCGGGCTGAAGTCGAACGCGACCATGCTCTATGGGCACGTGGAAAACGATGAGGATCGCGTCGATCATCTGCTCAAGCTGCGCGCGCTGCAGGATGAAACTGGCGGCTTTCAAACCTTCATCCCGCTC
>Ga0116135_1000397_pt1 | contig 24258 bp, 18 predicted proteins | sample June2015DPH_20_1_FD_89738 | JGI IMG/M metagenome (GOLD analysis project Ga0116135, IMG submission 89738) | Peatland microbial communities from SPRUCE experiment site at the Marcell Experimental Forest, Minnesota, USA - June2015DPH_20_10 | ecosystem: Environmental > Terrestrial > Soil > Wetlands... | reverse complement strand
GGTTTTGGTGTGGAGGCGGCCGGCGGTGTCGACGATCAGCTCGGCGATGGAGCGGGCCTTGGCGGCGGAACAGGCGTCGTAAAGTACTGCGGATGGATCGCCGCCGGGACGGGTCTTGATCATTTCCACGCCGGAGCGGCCGGCCCAGACTTCAAGCTGTTCGATGGCTGCGGCGCGGAAGGTGTCCGCGGCGCAGAGGAGCACTGTCTTGTCCTGGCCGCGATACCAGGAGGCGAGCTTGCCGGCGGAGGTGGTTTTGCCGGTGCCGTTGACGCCGACGAGAAACGTCACCTTGGGCGGCGCGTCGGGCGTGGGCACGGGACGGCGGGGCTCTTCGAGGATGCCCCGGATCTGGGCTTTGAGCAATGAGCGCAACTCTTCGCCGCCTTCGATTGCCTGGCGGCGGGCGCGATCGCGGAGTGCTTCGAGAATCTCGTTGGTGGTGGTGACGCCGATGTCGCTGGTGAGGAGGGCGGCTTCAAGGTCGTCGAGAGCGGACTCGTCGACCACGCGGGTGAGGGCGACGATGCCTTCGATTTTTGAGGAGAACGACTCGCGGGTGCGCGAGACGGCCTGCTTCATTCGGCCGAAAAAGCCGGATTTGGACTCTTCGTCGTCGTTCTTCTCGGGTTCTTTCAAGCTGCCAAAGAGGCTGATCATGATTGCGAGACCTGGGGTTGAGTTTAAATGAGGCGCCTGCGGTGCGGCAGACGCACGCTATCCACTCGCACCGCTTCGTGCGGCGACGGTCGCAGAGGGTTCGTGCGTTATTGCTCAGACTGAGTCGATTTGGATGGCTAGGGTTGAGGTCGGTGGGGTGGTTCAGGATTGGCCCGACCCAAGCGAAGGAGAAATCGATGAGTGGATTGAAGTTGGTGGTGTTGGCGGCGGTTGCTGGGGTCGTGTTCGTGGCGGCTCCGCCCAAGACAATGGCGCAGGTCAGCGTGGAAGTGGGCGTGGCCCCGGATTGCCCGTACGGTTACTACGACTACGCGCCGTACAACTGCGTGCCCGACGGCTACTATGGCTCGGAGTGGTTCAACGGCGGCGTCTTCATCGGCGCGGGCCCGTGGTTCCACGGCGACGAGCACTTCCAGGGCAGCGTGGACAACTCACTTGACCCGCAGCATGGCTATAACGGTCCGTCGCCAAAGGTGGGCGACAAGGCTGCCGCGGTGCGCAGAGATCCGGCACAGTTCAAGGGCAATGAGACGCGTGATGGGCGCGGCCATACCAGCGGCCCAAAGCAGTAACGAATCTCAATGGAAGCAGCAAGAGAGCGTGGCGAGAGCTGCGCTCTTTGCTTTTTTAACAATGCGGCTGTGCGGCCCTTGTTTATATTACCCGCGGTCACACGAGATACTTTTGCAGCGGATCCCAGTAATGCTTGTGCCAGCCGGAGTCGAGCGAGTCGTATTCGCCGGCGGGGAACGAGGAGTGGTCGAAGGCCAGGTGGGTCTCCGCGCCGCGCGGCTTGAATTCGAAGTGCACGATGGAGTAGAGGCCGGCATCCCAATGCGATGGCCGCCAGGCCTGGACGATGCGCTGGTCCTGAACCAGCTCGATTGTGCGGCCGGAGATCACTCCGCCGAACATGGAGAAGGCTCCGCCGGGCGTGGGATCGATGGTTGCCGGCAGCCCGCTGAACGCGGCGAACTGTTTCTGGTCGATGATGGCCTGGTAGACGCGTTGCGGGCGAGCTTTGAAATCAATGTCGTAGTGAATGGCGGTGAGCGCCGCGTGGGCCCCGGAAGAGCGTTTCTCCTCCATGGACGGCTGCTGGGCTTTCAGGGAGCGGCGCTGAGCGAGCGGGACGGCGGCGAGGGCAGCGATCCCGGCGAGGATGTTTCGGCGCGTGGACAAAACGTGCATGGGGACCTCCGGTTTGCACCTCAACAATAATCCGAGGCGAGCCGGAAGTCCCGCACTTGTTTTGGGCGCGGCTATTTTGGTGGAAGTTTCTGGTCGGCTTCTACGTCGATGTCGATGGCGACGTCGGGGGTGGTGAGCATTCCGAGTTCATCGGCATTGTCGCGGGCGCCCATGCCGTAGTCGGCGCGGCGAGTTCCGGCAGAGGCGTGGAAGGCCACGCGCGGAGGATTGCCGGGCTTGATGTCAGTGAACGGGCCGTTGAAGTTGAAGGTGAGCGGGACGGTTTTGGTGACGCCGTGGATGGTCAGCGCACCGTCCATGACCCAGGTGGTGGGTGAGACGCGGCGGATGCCGTGGCCGTGGTAGGTCATGGTGGGGAACTGCTTCACGTCAAAGTAGACGGGGCTGAGGATGTCGTCGTCGCGCTCCTTGATTTGTGTGCTGAGGCTGGCCACGTCGATGGAGATGTCCACGCTGCAGTCGGCCAGGTCTTTGGCGACGTTGATGGTTCCGGTGACTTTGTCGAAGCGGCCGCGAACCAGGCCGACGACGTGATGGCGCGCGCCGAAATAAGCGAAGCTGTGGTCGGTGTCGACGATGTAGGCGCCGGGCGCGGGGAGATCTTTGGCGGCAGGACGGTTGGGGTCGGGCGGGGTGGGGCGGTCGGAGCCGGCAGTGATGGTGAAGTGCGACGCGTAAAGGGTGAGCAATAGCATTGCCGCCGCGCAGAGCGGAAAAAGCCGGGTGAGGATGAACCTGGCTGCAGGGTGACGACCCATCTTTACAGGAAAACGACCCATTTCGGAGACCTCCGGTTGGTTTGGTGTTCGCAACACAGGCTCAACGTAGCTGCGTGAGGCGCCGGAAGTCCTGAAAACGGTCTGAAACACTCTGAATCCTTCTGACCACTTGCTGTGGGGCGGGAGCTCGCTACTCGCTCGCACTGGCTCTGGTAGCTTCCCACCCTTGCGCTGGAAAAACGCGCAAGGATAGCGAATAGAGCCTCAAACCCCAACTATGCGACGTTGGTAGAATCAGCAAGCGCCGGTATGCTTGAGGCGCAGAGGCTCGCAGGTTAATTGCATGGAACAGATGAAATCAGCACAGACGAAATCAGCACAGACGAATCCGGCATTGCTGCGCGTCGGGGAATGGCGGGTGAATCCCGTGACAGGCGAAATTGCGCGCGGCCGGGATGCCGAGTACCAGGAGACGGCGCGCCTGGAGACGCGGGCGATGCGCCTATTGCTTTGCCTGGCTGAGCATGCCGGCGAAGTGGTGAGCATTGATGATTTGCTGACCCAAGTGTGGCCGGAGGTTACGGTCTCGCAGGACTCGGTGTACCAGGCGGTGACGTCTCTGCGGCGCGTGCTGGGCGATGATCCGAAACAGCCAAGCTATATTGCCACCGTGCCGCGGTTGGGATACAAGATGGTGGCACAGGTTGGGCCGTGGAGGGATGAAGTTGCGCCGGCATCGGGGGCGTCGAATCAAGCGGGTGAAGATGCGCATGGCGGAGTTGTGGGAGCGGTGATTGCCCAGGGCGGCGCGCCGGTCGGGCCGCGGAAGCGAGTCGGCGTTGTTCTGAGCGCGGTGGTGGTTTGCGTGGTGGCGGCGGTTTTGGCTCCCCTTTTGATCCATCACGACAGGGCTTCGAACGGCGGGGCTTCCAACAAGGAGCAGGCGGCCTCAAATGTGGTTACCGCGCAGACGGAGAAGTCGATTGCGGTGCTGCCGTTTCTGGATTTGACAGAGGGGATGAAGAACGAGGAGTTTGCCGACGGCATGACCGAGGAGTTGATTGACAAGCTGAGCAAGATTCCCGAACTGCGCGTCGCATCGCCAACGTCGTCGTTCTATTACAAGGGGAAGCAGGAGACAGTCGGCGACATTGCCAGGGCGCTGGGCGTGGTTTATGTGCTGGACGGGAGCGTGCGCAAGGCCGGCAAGAGGGTGCGCGTGGCGGCGCGGCTGGTGCGGGCGGACAGCGGGTACGTGGTATGGACGGAGAGTTACGACCGGCCCTTTGACGACATCCTGATGGTGCAGGACGACATTGCCGGCGAAGTGACCAAGGCGCTGAGTGAGGCAGTGAAAAGGTGAAAGAGTGAAGCAGTGAAGTCGCAAATTGGCGATTCGAGCAATGAACGAGTTCCCAGCGAACCTGCGCCGTCGCCTAATCCGTGACGGCGCGGGTGCTCCATTACTGTTTCACTTCCTTACTCATTCACTGCATTCTTCACTTATTGAGAGCTACGCGGCAGGCTTGACTGTGACAGGCTTTGCAACCTGGATGAGATAGTCGAAGGTGTTGCGATATTGAATCATGGCGCTGCGCAGCTCTTCTGTGGTGGCCTCGCGCGGGCTGGTGCGCACGGCGACTGCATGAGCTGAACGGTAGTTTTCCATCACGCCGGGGTAGGTAACGGAAACGTCGGCAGCGCGCTGGTCGAAGTTGGCCTTGGGATAGCCGCGGGCTTCGAGGAGCGAGTTGATGAGGTCATCCGCTTCAAGAACGGCGGCCTTGGGATAGTCGACAAAGCGGGATTGGACTCCCTGCCACTCCGTTAGAAAGCGCTCGCGGTCGGTGGCGGCGAGTTCGCGGAGTTTGAGTGATTCGACGCGGGTTTCCCGATCAGAGAGCCTGGACTCCGCCTTCTGCGTGGAGCCGTGCTCAAGGACGGCGCGATCGTACTCGGTGCCGAAGCGATTCTTCAGGCCCCTGGTGCGGGATCTGCGAACAGCGATATAGATGCCGGCAACGAGGAGGATGCCGATGACGATGAAAAACGCGGTGAAGACTGACTGTGTGTCGGTGATGTGGAGGGGCATTTCGTTCTCCTGTGCGGGGCTGTCCGCTGCGGCGACGGGTTGGGTGTGTGGTGAGAGAGAAAAACGTCTACCCAATCCATCCTGCGCGGATGGAGAAACGAATACTGACCTGAATTGATCGTTCCCGGTGGGGTCTCTTATGCGCTGCTTTCCGAAAGAACGCTCATCGTGGCTAAACGGACTTCAGAAAAGAGACGTGGGTTAGGGGCCACAAAAGAAAATGTACAGGGGCTAATGCCCTCTCTCCTATTGAACTGCTTGCGGCCCGACTAGACAGCTTGGTGAAAAGACCTGATTTGAATCAAGAATTCCCGAAAACTTACCTCAGGGGCTAAAGCAAATCCTGAGATGCTGTAACCCGAAACCACATTACTGAAGTTGACGCGACCATCAGGGAGCGGCAACCCTGCACAACGCCCCCAAGGACACACCTTCTCAGGATTTGCTCTAAAGTCCGCTCTCATTCCATTGACACGTTCGCCGGGGATGAATCCCCGGCCTACCACCACGACGAGTTTTTCACCAAGCTGTAAAGTCGGGCCCTTTTACAAGACCCGTCGAGAGATGACTTTTGCAGCGGCCTGCAGGAACTGGTGGGCTGCACCTGGGGCACGGGATGCGGTGAGTGTGCGGCGATCTCGACAGCGGCTACCGGCGTTCGGTGGAGTTGCGCGAGAACGACGGTGCGGTGCGGGGATAAACATCGGCTCGCCATTCCTCGTCTTCCGACAATGCGCTATAGCGGAGCAGCTCCCGGTCGTACTCGGTGGTGAAGTAGTTGCGGAAGGGAGCGGCTTCTTCTCTGCGGTTGCGGAGCAGGACTTTGGCGGCATGGATCATGGCAATGGCGAGGACAAAGGCGCCGACAAGGAATAGCGAACTAATCAAGTGTGCCATGAACTTCTCCTTCTTCTGGAATGACTGCAACTTCGAGAGGCGCCCTGGGGGAGGTCGCCTGCAATAGAGATGCAGTTTGGACGACGAGGTTGCTGCAAACCTGTTCAATACTGATGAAAGTAAAGCGTTGAGGCGATCGGGAGACCACGGACTGAGTTCGCAGGCCAGTTGCGGAAATGGCATGGCGCCTTTGCGCGCGAACCGGCGCCGCTCATCCTCTCAATGGCCGCGCAGGCGTTTGGGCAGGAAGACGAAATTACTGCGCCGGTGTCGACGCTCGTGCTGGAGAGACAGCCCTTAAAGCTCGTGTTTGCCGGGGCGGAGCATTAATTCCTTGATGGCTTCGCGGGGGTCTTTGCCTTCATTCAAGATCAGCTCCATCTGTTCGGTGATGGGCATTTCGATCTTGTGACGGAGAGCCAGGCCGAGGGCGGCGCGGGTGGTGAGCACACCTTCGGCAACCTTGCCGCCGAGGCTTTCAAGAATCTCAGGGAGCTTGCGGCCTTCGCCCAGAGCTTGCCCGACTGTGCGATTGCGGCTCAGGGAACCTGTGCAGGTGAGCACCAGGTCGCCGGTGCCGCTGAGACCGGCGAGGGTTTCGCGGCGGCCTCCGCAGGCTACGGCGAGGCGGGTGATCTCTGCGATGCCGCGGGTGATGAGAGCGGCGGTGGAGTTGTGGCCGAGGCCGACCCCGGCGGCGATGCCGGCGGCGATGGCGATGACATTCTTGAGCGCTCCGCCGAGCTCGACGCCAATGACATCGGTGGAGGTGTAGAGGCGAAGGGTTGCCGAGGAGAACTCCTGCTGGATGAGCGCGGCGATCTGCGGGTCGCTGAAGGCGACCGTGACGGCGGTGGGCTGGCCCTGGGCGACTTCAAGGGCGAAACTGGGGCCGGAGAAAGCTCCGATGGAGAGCAGGAGGCCGGCCTTCTCAAGGGTTTCCGAGATGACCTGAGTCATGCGCAGGAAAGTGCGATCTTCAACGCCCTTGGTGGCGCTGACGATGAACTGGCCGAGTTGGAGATGAGGCCGGATGCGAGCGAGAGTGGGACGGAGGAATTCGGATGGGACAACGGAGACGATGATTTGCGCTTCGGCGATGGCGGCTTCATCACCGGTAACGACGATTTCATCTGGAATGGGAAAGCCGGGAAGAAAGAGGATGTTTTCGCGCGGTTCGGCGATCTCCCGCGCGGCTTCAGGGCTGTGCGCCATGAGCGTGATTTGGTGGCCACCGCGACGGTGGAGCGAGAGGGCGATGGCGGTTCCCCAAGCGCCGGAACCAAGTACGACGATGCGGCTCATGCTGACCCTGTCTTTCCTTTAACTGATTCTGTCTTCTGATCGTCCGTTTCCTTCTTATCTTTTGATGCTCCGAAACGGGATTCCTCGCCGGACAAGAGGCGGCGGATGTTCTGGTGGTGTTTGGCAATGATAAGGAGCGAGACGGCACACTGGACGGCAATGAAGAACGGCGGGCGGTCGCCGTGGACGAGGAACCAGGCGAAGATTGGGAAACTGGCGGCTCCGAGGATGGAGGCGAGCGAGACGTAACGGCTGATTGCCAGCACGATGAAGAAGACGGTGATGGCGGAGAGCGCTCCCAGGGGCGCGGCTACCAGGAAGACGCCGAAGCCGGTGGCGACTCCTTTGCCGCCGCGGAAACGCAGCCAGATGGGAAACATGTGGCCGATGACCGCGCAGAGGGCGGCGAGAGCTTCAATGTTGCGCGGAGCAGTGAAGGGCATCAGGTGCGTGGCCGCGAGCGAGCCGAGCCAGACGGCGGCGCAGCCTTTGAGCATGTCGATGAGAAATGTGGCCGCGCCCAGGCCTTTGCCGCCGGAGCGCAGCACATTGGTGGCGCCGATGTTGCCGCTGCCGAAGGTACGGATGTCTTCATGCCGGAAAAGGCGGACCAGGAGGTAGCCGGTGGGAATGGAGCCGAACAGATACGCGGCAACCGCGATGACCAGAAGTGCAAAGAGCATGACGAGACAGAGTTTAACAGGTGAGGGGGAAAGATCAGCGAGTCGTCGGGTCAGTGAGTCGGCAAGTTTCCGGGGCCTGGAGATACAGGCCCCGGAATTTGCGGTTTCGGATGACCTCAAGCTAGAAAAGCTCGTCGGCGGAGGGGCCGTAGAGGGCTGGGACTTTGGACTCGATGAGGCGCAGATAGATGGTTAGTTGGCCGCGATGGTGGGCCAGGTGGCTGAATACTGCGTCGGCGATCATGATGTACCGCGGCTGCTGCTGGACAATGCGGCCGTTCATCTTGAAAGCCCATGGAGTGAGGAGGTGCTGGTCGGTTGTGGCTGCCAGCGAATGGCGAGCGCTAAAGAGGCCGGCTTCGAGGGTGGAGAACAGTTCGGCTTTGGTGGATAGAGCCTTGGTGCGAAAGCCTTCGCTGGTGGGATCGTCCAGATTGAGTTCGTCGCGTTCGACCATCAGGGTAACCCACCCGGGAATGCCGGCAACCAAAGCGGCGAGGTAGCCAAGTTCCATGGAACGTTCGTGGGGCTTGAAGCCGTTGAGCCCTTCGGGGACGCGGTCGAGCGCCTTGCGGATGAGGACGGCTTCGCGGTCGAGCTTGTCGAGAAAAAACCGGCGCAGGGAGACGGACTCAGTGAATGGGGAGCCTGGTAGATGATTTTTGGTGGGCTGGTTTTCCAGGGTGAGGGTTTCGAGCGGCATGGGGTGGACCTCCTTGTTGAGCTTCGTCGTTGTTCGACATTTTTGAGCTTAGAAGGGTATATATGACATCCACTGTCATAATTGATTTGAGAGATTGGAAATTGTTGGCAGGAAGGCGGATTTTCGATCATGAAGTCGGATCGGCTGCTCTCGGCGTTGATGCTGTTGCAGGCCAAGGGGCGGGTGACGGAGCGCGAGCTGGCTGAGCGCCTCGAAGTCTCGCAGCGGACTGTTCACCGCGATATGGAGGCATTGAGCGCGGCGCGCGTTCCCATCTCGGCAGTGCGTGGCGCACAGGGCGGGTGGGAGCTGGAGAAGGGCTGGCGGACACAGGTTCCGGGCCTGGACGAAGCGGAATTGCGGGCGCTGCTGATGGCGCAGCCTCGGGCGATTGGGCATCCGCGTCTGATCGCTGCGGCAGAGAGCGCGCTGAACAAGCTGATGGCAGCGCTGCCGGGGCCCATGCGGGCACAGGCGGCGGCGATGCGGGAACGGCTGCATGTGGATCCGACGGGATGGCGAGGGACAGGCGAGGACCTTTCGATGCTGGCGACGGTGCAGGAGGCGGTGGCCGCGGAGAGAAAGCTGTCGTTTGATTACACGCGGGCAGATGGGCAAAAAGGGCCGCGAACGGTGGATCCGCTGGGAGTGGTGGCCAAAGGGTTGAGCTGGTACCTGGTGGCGCGGGGGACGAGCGGGATTCGAACTTACCGGGTTTCAAGGATGGAGGCGGTCACGGTGCTGGCGAACAAATTCGAACGGCCGGCGCAGTTCGATTTGGCGGCTCATTGGAGGGTGTCCACCGAACAATTCAAAGAGCAGCGGGGGCATTTTGCGGTGACCTTGCGCGTGGCGCCGAATGCTTTGCGTTCACTGGAAATGTGGTGCAAGACAACGACAGCGATCGATGAGAGGCAAGGGCCGGAGCTCAATGGGGTGGCTGAGGAATGGGTTGCGGTGCCGGCGGATTTTGACAATGAGGCGGAGGCTCGTTTTGTTGTGCTGGGGCTGGGGGCGAGGGTGCGGGTGGCGGGGCCGGCAGAGTTTGCGCGCGGAGTTTTGCGCGAGATCGAGCTGGTTGCAAAGTTGCAGAACTAGCTCGCAACGGGAATGTAGCCGGTAAGAATGTATACGAACAGACACGCCGCAACCGCGATGACCGAAACCTCAAATAGCATGGCGAAGGAGATTTGGGCAGATAGAACAGTGTTGGCGGGAAGTTGGCACAAATGGACTGCTCAGCATTGGGTGTCTACTTCATCCCTGGCAGCATTACACGCTCGTTGAGCTGATCTCGTACCACCTCGTCTTCGGCAATAGAGCGCCGGTTTACGAATGTTTCCTCAGCGAATTCAGCAGCGGCCATGCCTGTAAAGACAATATGGAGTCGCTGGAGGATTTGAATAACTGCTGACCACTCCGACGAGGTGATTTCGGCTGGATCATGGGTCTTCGACACGCGGCTCCAGAGGTCTGAGTCCCCGCGAGATTCGCGATAGGTCTTCAGCTTGGCAAGGGTAATCATTCGTAGGGGGCCGCTTATTCCACCATCATTTCGCCGGGAAGGATGGGGCGGGTGCGACCCAGCTTGCCGTGCGCGGCCAGAGTGCCCACGATTACCAGGGTTGCCACGTAGACAACGAGCTTGATGAGATTGGCGACGGAGAGCTCAAGGCTGGTGTGGGGCAGAAGCTTCCAAACAATGAGCAGCGCAGTCTGTGCGATGGTGACGGACCAGACGGTGCCGTAGAAGTAGCGGCGCTCAGTGCCTTCTCCCTTGGTGGAGAAGCCGACGCGGGGCAGCTTGCCCAGCGCGCCCAGAAGCAAAACTACTGCGCAGATGGGGAAGTAAGCGTAAGTATAAATCTGCCTCATGTACCAGACGCCGGTGGCGACCGCGATGATCACTCCCACCAGGTTGAGCAAGGCGAAGTTGATGGCGGCGTTCCAGGCGAAGGTGTAGCAGATGCGGCGATAGAGGGGGTTGGGCTTGTCTTCGTCAAAGCGCAGGATGTAGGGACGGGGTTCTGCGCCGGGGAGTTGGCCGCAAATCATGGCGATGAAGGTGCCGACGAGAACGACGGCGAGCCAGGCCCAGTTTCCCCAGTGAAAGCCGGCGGAAAAGAGGGAAAAAGTCAGTGGCCCGGGGGTGAGAAAGTAGACCCATATCCAGATGGGCCAGTGGCAGAGACGGTAGACGCGGGTGTTGCTCTCGCGGATCTTTCGTTCCTTGGCATATTCTACTTTTCCGCTATACCCCATGGGGTGAGTTTCGCAGCCGACACCGGGCAGCGTCAATCGGCGAACGGACGAACTTGGAGCAGGTGGCAGTGGCGGACGATGAGGCTTGTGTAGTCCGAGCTTGACCCCTTGAAACAGGACTAGGAAGAGCGTGCGTGAGCTTGAGTCTGGAGCCGGTCTGCGTTGAGTTGATTGAGCCGAATCGGGCTGCAGCGATGGTCGCGTTCAAAGAATTCAAGATGAGCTTCACGCCTTGCCGAGGCAATGGTCAGGTGGCACGTTCTGCAGATCGAATCGCAGGAGCCGTCGGGGTTGCGGCGGCGGGGAACGTTCGGGCTGGATTTCGTAACCATTGTCTGCCTCTTTCGGATCCCGATGGGGTGTGATGAGTGCAGCATAGATGGGATAGGTGGGGAAAGGTCCGGTCAGTATTGAGCTTATGGGGGCATAATTCCTGAACAACTTACCGCTGCAAAGGAGAGTGCCGGTTCCGAGGTGGCGAGATCCGGCTCGGTGCGCCGTGCGAAGGCGCAAATCCTGAGAAGGTGTGTCCTTCGGGGCGTAGTGCAAGGTCGCCTCTCCCTGATGGTCGCGTCAACTTCAGTATTGTGGTTTCGGGTTACAGCATCTCAGGATTTGCTGTAGTCGATGGGGCGGAGATCCTGGGTTGCGTGGCGAGCGGTCCGGACTTCGGCGGCGAGCACTTCGAGCACCTTGAGCGCGAGGCCAGGGCTGGACTGCATGAGGGCTTTGAAGTCGTCCTGGGTGACGAAGCTGACCCGTGCGCCGTTGCAGGCCATCGCGGTAAGCGTGTAGGGCTCGTTGCTGATCAGTCCGGGAAGGCCCAGCAGCGAGCCGGCGCCGACCTGCATGGAGAGCAGCTGCTCACCAGTTGGAGAGGTCATGGATAGCGTGACTTCTCCCTGATTGAGGATAAACAGGCCCACGGGAGGGTCGCCTTGCCGGAAGAGATAGGATTCACCGCCGTAGGAGGCATCAATGGAGTGTTCCTTGAGTGCCTCAATGAGATCGGGATTGGCGAGGAATGCTAACGGGTCAAGCTTCATTTACTATCTCCGTGCTCATTTTGACGCAAAAACTTGCAGGTCTGGGGGCCCGTTCCGTTATGGTTGCATCCCCGAAGGCACAGATTATGTGATGCACGTCACCACCTGCGGTGGGGCAGACGCTCGCGAGAGGCTCGCACCGGGGTGTTGCTCGCTATTCGGCGCGCAGGGCGTTGACCGGGTTGACAGTGGCGGCTCGGCGGGAGGGCAGGTAGCAGGCGAGCCAGGCAGTGGCTGCTACCCCAACGGTGATGGCGATGTAGGTGACGGGGTCGACGGGGCTGACGTTGAACAACAGCGACGACATGAGGCGCATGGTGGCGAAGGCGGCGGCGAGGCCGCAGGCGACGCCGATGCCGGTGAGCCATAAGCCCTGGCGAACGAAGAGGCCGGTCAGGGTGCTGCGCTGCGCGCCGAGCGCCATGCGGATGCCGATTTCGCGGGTGCGCTGGGAGACGGAGTAGGAGATGACGCCGTAGATTCCGACGATGCCGAGGAGCAGCGCCATGGCTCCCGAGACGCAGAGCATGACCAGGGTGAACGAGGTGCGCGCCATGGATTTGGTGTACATCTCGCCGAGGGTCATGGGATTGGCGAGGGGGACATCGGGATCGACGGACCATGCCTGCTGCTCGATTTCATTGAAGAATGCTTGCGTCCCGGCTCGGGGGCTGCGGATGACGAACGCGATCCCACGAGTGAGTTGTTGTTTCTGGCCCTCGTAGTTGTTGTTGATGAGGGGCCAGTAGACAGCGGAGGGTGCGGGCTGGTCGACGCCGTCGTCGTGAGTATCCTGGGCGACCCCGACGATCTCGCGCCAGTCATCGGTGCTGGCGATGCGGATTTTTTTGCCGAGCGCGTTGGCGGGAGTCTGCCAGTACTCGCGCGCGAAGTTCTCAGAGATGAGGGCGACCGGGCGCGCGCTGTACGTCTCGTTCCAGGTAATGTCGCGGCCGGCGACGATTTTTGTCCCGAGCGTCGCGAAGAAGCCGGGCGCGATGAATTTGAATCGGCGCAAGGGCGGTAGTTGGCCCTCGCGCAAGACGTGATCCTGTGCGAACAGGACGTCGCTGTTGGAGTTGCCGTCCATGGGAACATGGCTGGCGATGCTGACCGAGGATACGCCGGGAATGGCTGCGAGCTTGTTTTTGATCTCTTCAAGCATGCGCACGACGCGTTCGGGCTCGGTGTCTGGAATCTGGGTTTCAGGGATGTAGAAGCGGAAGGTCTCGACGGAATTGGGATCGGTGAAGCCGGGAGAGACGTGCGTGAGCGCCTGGAAAGTGCGGATCATGAGTCCCGAGCAGATGAGCAGAACTACGGCGAGGGAGACCTGGAGAATGACCAGGGCCTTGCGGGCGCGATGGCGTTCGCGGCTCTGGCTGAGAGCGCGGCCGCCTTCACGCAGGCCCGTGGCGGCGCGTGCTCCAGCGTACTTGATGATGGGAATGGAACCGATGAGCAGGCTGGTGAAGAGAGCCAGGCCGAGGGTGAAGAGCAGCACGGTGAAGTTGATGCCGATCTCATGAATGCGGGGCAGGCCGGTGGGTGCAGCGGCCACCAGGGCACGCAGGGCGCCGTATGCCAGGCCAAGGCCGATGACGCTGCCGGCAAACGCGATGACCACGCTTTCGAAGAGCAGGTCGGCGGCGGTTCTGCCCCAGGGTGCGCCGAGGGCGGCGCGAATGGCAAGTTCCTGACGGCGGCCTTCAACGCGCACGAGCAGGAGGTTGGCGACATTGGCGCAGGCAACCAGCAGAACCATCGCGATGGAGCCCATGAGGACCCACAACACGTTGGCGACGTTGCCGATGACGTCCTGCTTCAATGGGCGCAGATTGGGACCGATGTGCGCCTTTTCAAACATGGAAACGCTGAAACCATCCGGCGGGGGAAAGCTGCGCAGGACGATGGGGAGCATGCGCGCAATGTCGGCGCTTGCCTGGGCGATGGTTACGCCGGGCTTGAGTCGGGCAAGAGCGTGCATGCTGAACTGGCCGAGCTTGGTTTTGCTGCGATCGAATTGAAATGGCTCGATGATCGAAGCGTCCGAATAGTCCAGGAATTGAAACCCGCGCGGAAGGACGCCGATAATCTCGCGGGATTTGCCATCGACGGTGAGGGAGCGGCCAATGATGGAGGGGTCCGACCCGAACTTCTTTTGCCAGTAGGCGTAGGAGATGAGGATGGTGTCGGGCGCGCCGGGCGAGTCGTCACGGCGGGTGAAGAGGCGGCCGAAGGCTGGGGTGACACCGAGGATAGGCAGTGTGCCGTCGGTTACGTCGAAACCGCGGACCTGCTCCGGCTGGCCTGTCCCGGTTACGTTGAAGGCATCGCCATCGTAGACGCCGATGTCCTGGAGGGTGGTGTTCTGCTCGCGATAAATGAAATAGTTACCGGGCGCCATGTTGAGTTCCTCGACACCAATGCCGGGGGCCGAGTGCCAGACGCCGATCAGCTCATCGGAGTGGGGATAGGGCAGCGGCTTGAGGATCACGGCGTCGATGACGCTGAAGATGACCGTGTTGGCGCCCACGCCGATGGCAAGGGTGAGCAGCGTGATGACCGTAAACAGCGGCGCGCGGAGGAGCCTGCGCACAACCTGCCTGAATTGATCAGTAATCTTTGCCATGAACCGGGCCTCCGGGACGGGGATAAGGACCGGCGGTGAGTGGCGCCGGATGTAAGTGATTCATACGGTATCGCGCGACAGATGGTTCCGAGCGTTGTTGAAAAAAGATTTCCGGGGCGGAGAATCCGAAGTTTGAGACGGCCTCAGATTTCCCTCGCCCATGATGCAATCCGGTGTTACACTCCGGTCACAATTGGGGTGGCCTTCCCCTCGCAATCGCTCCGGACGCCCTTCAAGAAAATTCGCAAGTCCTAAGGAGACACGATGGTTCGGAAAGTCGGTCTGTACCTGCTTACAGCCGTCGCGATGCTGTGTTTCGCGACAAGCAATTCCCAAGCGCAGTCCATATTGACCCGTCATGTGCGGGAGGCTACTCGCAGCGGTGAGGCGAAGCCGGTCGGACAGCTCCCATCCGATCAATTCATGAAGCTCGACATCGTGCTCAACATGCGCGACCGCGCGGGCCTGCAGGCCTTCCTGGCCGATCTCTACGATCCGTCGAGCCCGGTATACCGGAAGTTTCTGACGCCGCAGCAGTTCACGGCCAAGTTCGGGCCTACACAGGCGGATTATGACGCGGTGTTGAGCTGGGCGAAGGCGAATGGCCTGACGGTTGTGGGCGGCTCGCGCGACGGCATGGACGTACAGGTGAGCGGTCGGGTTTCGGCCATTCAATCTGCATTCCATATTGAGCTGCGGACCTACCAGCATCCGACTGAGAATCGGATTTTTTACGCGGCGGACCGCGAGCCGGTAACCAGCCTGCCTTTTTCGCTGTGGCATGTTTCGGGTCTCGATAACTATTCGATTCCGCACCCGATGTACGTGAAGAAGAGCGATTACGCGAAGGCGCACGGGATCGACGCTGCCAAGGTTGTGTCGCACGCGACAACGGGCTCGGGGCCATCGGCTTCGTTCCTGGGCAGCGATATGCGCGCGGCCTACTATGGGGGAACCGCACTGACCGGCGCGGGACAAAACCTGGGCCTGTTTGAATATGAGGGAACGGACCTGGCCGACCTGACCACCTATTTCAAGAACGTGGGCCAGACCAACAATGTGCCGATCACGCTGCTCTCGACGGACGGGACCAGCACGTCGTGCTTGTATACACGCGCCGGCGGCGACTGCGACGACACGGAGCAGACGCTGGACATGACGCAGGCCATCGGCATGGCGCCGGGATTGGCCAGCCTGGTGATGTACATCGGTTCGACGGATACGGCGATCATCAGCGCGATGACGACGCACAGCCCGCTGCCGACGACCATCGGCTGCTCATGGGGCTGGACGCCTGCCGATCCGACGACGCTTGATCCGTACTTCGAGAAGATGGCGTCGCAGGGGCAGAACTTCTTTGCGGCGTCCGGCGACAGTTCGACATGGTCGTCGAGCAACGAGGCGTGGCCGGCGGATGATGCGAATGTGATTTCTGTCGGCGGAACGGACCTGACGACGGCAAGTGCGGCGGGACCGTGGAAGTCGGAGACGGCCTGGTCGGATTCGGGCGGCGGCATCTCGCCGGACAAGATTGCGATTCCGGCGTGGCAACAGCTCTCGGGCGTAATCAACTCGACCAACAAAGGATCGACCACCTACCGCAACGGGCCGGACGTCTCGGCCAACGCGAACTTCACTTTCTACACCTGCGCAGACCAGGAAGCCTGCCTGGCGAACGAGTACGGCGGCACCAGTTTTGCGACACCGATGTGGGCTGCGTACATTGCGCTGGCGAATGAGCAGTTGGCCAACAACGGAGAAGCGACGCTGGGCTTCATCGATCCGGCCATCTACGAGATTGGTGTGGGCTCAAGCTATGACACGGACTTCCACGACATCACCAGCGGCACATCGGGCAGCTATTCAGCCGAAGTAGGCTACGACCTGGTAACCGGCTGGGGCAGTCCTAACGGGGCCGCACTGATCAATGCGCTGGCTCCTGCGTCTTCGTCTCCCACTTTCAGCCTGTCCGCTTCGCCGGCATCGCTCTCCGTGGTGGCGGGCAGCAGCGGCAGCTCCACTATTACCAGCACGGTTGTGGGCGGATTTGACTCGGCTGTCGCGCTGACAGCGAGCGGCCTGCCCACCGGCGTAACGGCAACCTTCAGCCCGACCTCGATCACCGGCTCTGGAACGTCTTCATTGACACTGGCCACGGCTTCGACAACGACGGCGGGCACCTACACAATCACAGTCACCGGGACGGGCGGCGGCATCACGCAGACGACCAGCGTTGCGCTTACTGTAACCGCGGCTGCAACTCCGACCTTCAGCCTCTCCGCTTCGCCCGCATCCGTTTCGGTGGTCGAAGGCAGCAGCGGCAGCTCCACTATCACCAGCACGGTTTCGGGAGGCTTTGACTCGGCTGTCGCGCTGACGGCGAGCGGCTTGCCCACGGGCGTGACGGCGACGTTCAGCCCCACTTCGATCACCGGCACGGGAACGTCTTCACTCACGCTGGCCGTGGCTTCTACAACGACGGCAGGCACCTACACGATCACAGTTACCGGGACGGGCGGCGGGCTTACGAAGACGACCACCGTTTCGCTGACCGTAACCGCACCTTCAACCGGCACCTTCAGCCTTTCCGTTTCGCCCACCTCCGGATATCTGGACCGTGGACAAAGCGGCTATGCTGTGGTGACCGTCACGGCTTCCGGCGGATTTGACTCGGCAGTCACGCTGTCGGCGTCGGGTCTTCCTTCAGGAGTAACCGGGAGCTTCAGCCCAACCTCGGTGACGGGCTCCGGCACTTCGGACTTTACCCTGACGGTTTCCGGCAGTGCGCCCACTGGCACCTCAACCATCACCATCACCGGAACCAGCGGAAGTACAAAGGAAACAACGACGCTGACTTTCCAGGTGAAGAGATAGCGTTGGCTTGACCCTGCGCGCAGGGCGCAGGCAATTAACGAAAAAGGCCCGGACTTTTTGGTCCGGGCCTTTTGCATCTTAGCTGTGCAGCAAGTCAGGTAGTCAGCGGAGTTAATTGGCTGGACGCTGCCTGGCTCGGTTTGAGCGTGGTGGGATGTAATGAAAGCGAATCAGATAGATATTGTTTCCTTTGCCGTGCTGGGCAACTTTGAGCAGGTCGAGGACGCCGGCGAAGCCGGATTCCCGCGCCAGCTCCGGGGTGATGTCCGGAAAGCCGATGGGAGTGATGGACTCGACTTCGATCTCGCCGTCGCCCATTTTGTAGCGATTGCCGGCTTTGACGCGGGGACTGGCCCAGATGCGGACGCTCAGTGTGATGTCTCCGTTGATAACTCCCTCGCGAAGGCGCTTGGCGAAGACCATACGTACAGATTACAGATTGCAGGTTACAGATGACAGCACTCTGGTGCTGCCTGGAGTGAAGGGAACGACGAAGGCGGCTGGTGCGTAGCTCTATTTGTCCAGCGATGGCGACATTCTCAGTTCGACCGCGTCACAAGTCTGTCCCCGAAGTTTCATTCGATTTGAATTGGAGGTCATTTCTTGCGCAAAGTCTTCGTGGTTGTGTTGCTTCTCTCGGGTTCGTGGGTTCTTGCGAATGCCCAGATAAATAGCCGGTCTGTGGGCGCACCGGGCTGCGATGGTTTGAGCGCGCAGCAATGCGTGGGCCTGGCAATGGAGGCGATGGGCGGCCGCGAGCGGCTGGAAGGTCTGAAGAGCGTGCGGTTGCAGAGCGTAAGCCACACACTGCTCACGGAACAATCGTACCGGCAGGCGCCGTTCATCACTTCGTATGAGCATGATGTTGCGACGCTGGACCTGGTGGGCGGACGAGTGCTGATCGACGCGAAATCGGCGTGGCCGGAGGCCGATGAGGGCCAGGCGGACTCCGAAGCAACGGTGATCGTTGGCCCCGAAGGCGGCGTGTATCACGCGAAGACCGGCGATTCCCCGTGCGGGCTGGGCACGCAGGACGCCGCGCGCGAGAAGTTGGCGCTGGGGCCGGCGCGCCTGCTGCTCACCGCGATCAACGCATCCGATTTACATTTCGATGCGCCGGAGACGGTGCGCGAAAGCTCGCACGCAGTAGTTGCGTTTACATGGCAGAAGGTTCCCGTGCGCGTGCTGCTTAATCCGTTCAACCATCTTCCGGATGCAGTGGAGACTACGCAGGAGTTTCATGACTTCTGGTACTTCTGGGGCGATGTGCACCAGCGGGTTTATTTCGACAACTTCAAGCTGGTTGGAGGAATTGTTTTTCCAACCAATGTGATTGAAGAGCGGAACGGAGTTTTGTGGAGTTCAGATCAGGCACTCAATGTTGAGTTCAACGTGCCGATCGACGAGAAGGATTTTGCGATGGACGCGGCGGCGGTGAAACAGAGCGCGCACCTGGCGGGATGGCAGGTGCCGTTTCGCGGCAAGACGGATACGGCGCTTGCGCCCGGCATCGATCTCTTCCCGGGATCGTGGAACTCAACGATTGTGAAAGAGCCGGATGGAGTTGTGATTCTGGAGGCGCCGATCTCCGGGCTCTACACGCAGGGAGTGATTGAGGAGGCCAGAAAGCGCTACCCTGGCGCGCCGATTACCGGGATCTTGTCGACTTCGGATTCATGGCCGCATACGGGCGGCGTCCGGTTTGCGGTTGCCGAGGGACTGCCGGTTTTCATTCTTGATATGAACCGGCCGCTACTGGACAGGATGGTGAGCGCGCAGCACGCGCTTGATCCGGACGCGCTGGAGAAGGCAGCGAATAAGCCGGTTTGGACGATCGTTTCCGGCAAGCGGGAGCTTGGCAGCGGGGCGAACCGGATGGAGTTGTATCCGTTGCGCGGCGCTGCGACCGAGCGGCAATACATGGTGTACTTCCCCGAGCACCGTCTGCTTTATGCGAGCGACACGCTGGCGCTGAACGAAGACGGCAGCTTGTATGATCCAGAGCTAATGAACGAAGTCGCGCAGGCGGTGACGCGCGAAAAACTGACAGTGGACAAGGTATTTGCGATGCACCAGGGACCGGTGGAGTGGGACAAGGTGATGGCGCTGATTGAAAAGGCGCGGAAAGGTTGAGGACAGGTGCTAAGGGAGTTGGCTCAGGCGGACTTGCGTGCAAGTTTAGCGACATACATGGCTTCGTCTGCGGCGCGCAGCAGTGATTCGGCGTCTGTGGCAGTGTCTGGATAGAGACTGAATCCGACGCTTGCAAGCGGGTGGAGCTCAAAATCTTCGATGATCAGCTTCTTCGCCAGTGATCGATGAAGCGCGCTCACGATTCTTCCCGCCGCGGCCGCATTCGCCCCGAAGAGAATGATGGCAAATTCGTCGCCCCCGACGCGCGCCAGCATATCCACTTTTCGGATGCAGGAACGAAAGCGATTGGCGACTTCTTTCAGATAGAGGTCGCCGATGCGGTGTCCGAACCGATCATTGATCTGCTTGAAGTAGTCCAGATCGATATACAAAAGGGCAAAGCCCTCGCCGGTATCCTGAGCGTCAGCCAAAGCCTTTTGCAGGCAGACTTGAAAACGCAGCCTATTCGACAAGCCGGTCAAGGAGTCATGATTGGCCTGATAGCTGAGCTTCTGCTGCACGCTCGTGTTTTCAATGGCGATGGAAGCCAGGCGAATTGCGATGCGCAACGTGCGCTCCAAATCGCTTTGTTCGACGACGCATGCCGTGGAATTGAAATCAAGCCATCCAACCGGTTCAGAAGAGCTGTTATGAATATTACGGCGGACGAATCCGGGCGCTGGTTGCTCCATGACGGATGTGCCCTGATGAATCGAGCACTCAATGTTCTCGTGGCGCGACTGGACTAACGCCGTGATTCCTTCGAAGACCAGCTCCAGCGAAGAACCGGAAGCGATCATCTCCAGTACACGGTGCTGGTTTCGCTCCAGGGTGCGCTCCATCTCCAACTCGCTTGTTCGTGCCGCGACCGCGGATTCCAACTCGCCGTGACGCTGCACGAATCGACGAATGCGCCATTGATAGCCGGTGAACACGAGCAGGAGAATGGCCGCAGCACTCAAAACGAGAAATGAAGTGGTAAGGTACCAGGGCGGCAGGACGGTTAAGACCACGGTCGCAGGCTCTGTTCCCATGACGCCGTCGGTGGATTCAGCCAGCACGTCGAAGGTGTAAGTGCCCGGCTTCAAATCCGTGTACATGATGACGCGCGAATCGGTTGTGAGCCACCCGGCATCGATTCCGCGGCGCCGGTAGAGGAATCGTGTTCGGCTTTCGTTGAGGAAGGTAAGAGCAGTCACCCTGAGCTGAACGCTGGTAACGGGATATCTCCACTTCAGCGGAGCGGTGGGCTGAACCGTTTGTCCGTTCACTTGAACGGAAGAAATGAGGGTCGTCGGCGGAGCGATCGCTCGATTGGAGTTTTGGGGTGTGTAGTGAGCGAGTCCACGGCTTGTGCCGATCCAGATGTCGCTTCCCGCGCCTCTTTGAAATGCGCCAATGTTGGTGTCGTTCCAGACCAGGCCATCGTCCTCATCGTGCCATTGCCAGCCTGCGCGTCCGGACTCAAGGACAAACACACCGCGATCGGTGCCGACCCAGGTGGCATTCCTGCTGTCAGGTCCGATGAAGTAGGGCACCAGGCGGCCTGGTGCGGGCAGCGCAGGAAGACGTGCTGCGCTCCAACTTCCTTCTTGCTCGGTGAGGCGGTACGCTTGTGCGGCCGCGTTGAGAGCAAGAATGGAGCCGTCCTCGGACTGGGCAACAAATAATACTGTGCCTTCCAGATGTTGCGTTGGCCCAAGGGTGATCCACTTGCCGTTCACCCGCACATGCAATGCTCCGCCGCTTACCACCCAAACCCGGCCGGCGCGGTCTACCACCAGCCCGGATACTCCTGCTGACGGAGTTTCCGGCGGAACGCTCAGCCGGAATCCCGCGTGCGCGGATTGCTCGAATCTCAGGAGGCCGCGATCCGAACCTGCCCAGATGGAGTTGTCGGCGTCAATGGCGAGGCTTGAGATAGCTACCGGTCCCTGTCCCGGAACAGGGTAGACCCGATGCACCTTCCCGGTGTGCGTGTCCAGATCGCTTAGTCCGCCGGGGGAGCTTCCGACCCACAGATTTCCGGCTCGATCGTATGCCAGAGCGGCTACATGGTCGCCGGCGAGACCGTCTGCCTCAAGCCAGGTGCGTACAGTGCCTTTACCGAGCGCGAATTTCAGAAGGCCGCGATCTGTTCCAAGGAAGAGATCGCCGTCAGCCGCGGGTTTGATGGCGAGAATGCTGCTGTTCTCCAGGCCTTCGAGGTCGGTCCAGCCCTCCCAGGATCCATAGCCTCGCCAGCGTTCCAGGCCGGCCCCGAGGTGCCCTATCCAAAGCGAGCCTTCCCGATCTTCGAGCGCAATCCGGACGCTGCTGCTGGTAAGGCCTTCGCGCATGGTCACCAGTTTCCATCTGCCATTGAGCCTGCGAGCCAACCCGCCCTGCGTGGGGACAAACAGGTTGCCTTCGCGATCCAGGCTCAGGACGCCGCTTCCATCGGCGGGAGGCAGTCCGCTGCCACCATCTTCGAAGCGCGTTCCGCCAGCGTGAAGGACGCGGAGTTGTTTTTCGCTGCGCACCCAAAGGTCTCGGTTTCGGTCCATTCGGATGGCGGTCCAATTGTCTTTGGGGATTCCTTCGCGCGGACCGAAGCAAGCCCTTTTACCGTTCTGGCTGTGGCAGATTCCGGAAGGGATGGCGTACCAGATGGTTCCGTCAGGGGCTCCGTATACGGCAGAGACGGGAGCCGTTTCACCCGAGAGGTCGAAGACGGGAGCGTCGAGCTGGCCGCCGTGGAAGGAGGCAGTGGCGAGTCCCTTGTCAGTGGCAAGGAGGAAGCGTGAGGATTTTTCCTGCCAAACGACGGCTTGGGGCCCGTTGGGAAGATGCACCGTCAACGGATATTCGTGAAAATGCTCACGTTCCAGGCGAAAAAGCGCATGCTCCGACACAGCCCAGAGATCACGCGACGGCGTTTCAAGCAGATAAAGCGACTCGGTGGTGGAAATCCCTTCCTTTTCGCCGAATCGCTCAAAGGAAGTGCCGTCATATCGAAACAGCCCATTGAATGTGGCGGCCCAGATGTATCCCTGCTGATCCTGAATGAGGTCTGTAATGACCAGGTTGGTCAGGCCCTGCGTCTCGCCGTAACGCTGAAAGCTAAAGCGCTGGGCGTGGAGCACGCTGCAAGACGCGAACAGAAGAATCGCGACGAGCAGGCGCCCCGGAATTGAGCGATATACCATTCGTTCCTTTATCGGTCAAAGGGCCCAAAATGTTCAAGAATAGCGAGATTTTGAGGTTCATCTATTGTCGCGCGGAAATGCCTGCTTTGTCCGACTAATTTTGATCGAAAACGAGGCTGGGCGGGCACGGACAAACTTGCCGCCGACGCAGCGCCCACTCTCACGGGCGCAGCGGCTATTTGGGCGCTGGGGTGCCCTGGGGGCCTTCACGGGAAATGAATGCGGTGATGGGGATCAGGGTTGACTCGGCGCCGTCGTCGAACTTGAGCGGAATGGCGACCAGCGCATCGAGATCGTCCTGCCTGGTGGCGAACATCAGGCATTCCGCGATGCCTTGTGGAGTTGGAATCAGGAGGACTGCGAGAAATCGATGCGGGTCGGTTGGATCTTTGGGAACGATGGCTGCGCGCATGACCCAAAGCGGATGCTGGCCGACGGTGGTTTGGGCGGTTGAGGAACTGGAAAGAACATAGCGCCTGGAGAGCTTGATCATGCCGGATTGACCGGCGGCCGATAGCGTCTCAGCGTTCACGAGGAAGCCGAGGCAGTCCTGCGTATTGAAGAACACGGTAATCATCTGCGAGCCATCTTTGCGTCCTGCCATGAGGAGACCCTGGCTGCATTCAACGGCGGTCTTCTCCCCGTCCGTCATTGGCTCCTTGAGGGCGAGAGATCTGGCCATGGCTGCATACTTCTGCACGTTCATGATGACAAGGTCCGGGGGAAGCTCGAGAGAGAATCCAAGGCCGCTTTCGAAGCTGTGGGACGCGGATGGGTCGGCACTCTCGGAGATTTCAGGAGCGTGGGGCTGCGGAACAGAGGCGAGAAACTGCGTGAGGCTTCGCGGATTGGCGGATGCGTTGGCAGGAACCAGGGCGGTGGTGACGCCGTCGTCGAGTTTGAGGACGGTGGCCATCAGGGCGTCGAGATTGGCGCGGGTGCGGCCACGGAGGAAAAACTCGGCTAGCCCGTCCGGAGTGGGGGTAAGAACGATGGCCAGATAACGATCGCCCTCCCAGGCGTGGTCATTCAGAACGGCGGGGGTCCACATGACGGCGAAGCTGTGCGTACCTGCGGTGAACGCGGCGAATTGCGGATCGCGCAGGGTGTATTTCTTTTGCAGGTTCTGGGTGTCATTTTTGAGGAAGTATGGCAGGTTCTCGCCAATGTTGGGGACGATGAGGCACTTTTGAGGGAAAGTGGAAACAACGACCTGGCGCGATCCGTCTTCAGGAGCGGCCACCAGGCGGTGCTGGGTGCACGCGCTGGTGGGCGGGGCGACGCCCCCGCTCTGCTGCAATGATTCTTCCCACTTCTGCGTATTGAGAATGTTGAAATCCGAAGGAACCTCATAGATGAAACCTGCGCCGATATCGAAGTGGTGGGAGGCGTTTTTATCGTACGGGATGAGGATTCCGGAGTCGGAGGCAGAGCCGAGACGAGCGATGTTTTCAGCCGGGACTTGCGACGCGTCAAGCGCGCCTGCGGGAATGAGTTCGGTGTCGACACCGCCGGGTAGACGCAGATGAGCATGTTCGAAGCTGGACTGCGCCTTCGGCGTGACGGAGTGAGCCGAGATGAAGACAAGACCATTCGTTAAGACCGTGGCCAGATATTCGATGGTTTCTGCCTGTTCCGGATTGAGACGCGATGTGCCGTGGGTGCGCAAGAGCCAGAATTTCTGACCCTGTACCGCGAACTCGCCGAATTGGACGCCACTCAACTCATAGTGGCGCGTGAGATTCGTCATGGTGCGGCGGCCGAATTCAGCGAGGTCAGGCAGGGCGCCCAGGCACTCGGAGGTGAGTACGCCGAGCACGAAAGTGGAGCG
>Ga0116135_1000395_pt1 | contig 24298 bp, 21 predicted proteins | sample June2015DPH_20_1_FD_89738 | JGI IMG/M metagenome (GOLD analysis project Ga0116135, IMG submission 89738) | Peatland microbial communities from SPRUCE experiment site at the Marcell Experimental Forest, Minnesota, USA - June2015DPH_20_10 | ecosystem: Environmental > Terrestrial > Soil > Wetlands... | reverse complement strand
GGTGCGGCGGGTGTTCGATCTGGCCGCCGATCCCGATACGATCGGCGCGCATCTGTCGCTTGACCCGATGCTGGCGCCGCTGGTCTCGGCACGGCCGGGCTTGCGTGTTCCCGGCGCATGGGACGGCTTTGAGCTCGCAGTGCGCGCGATCTTCGGTCAGCAGATCACGGTTCCCGTCGCAACCGGATTGCTCGGCAGGCTGGTTCAGGCCCACGGCATCCGCCTGCCGGCCGGGATGAGAGACCATGAAGGTTTGAGCCATCTGTTTCCCTCGCCCGCGCGCCTCGCCACAGCCGATCTCAGGGATTTCGGCATGCCCGGTGCACGTGCTATCGCGGTGACCTCACTGGCGCAGAGCATTTTGGCCGATCCGGCGATCTTCAGCCGGGGCGCCAGCCTCGAGGAAGCCATCGCAAAGTTGCGCGCGCTGCCGGGGATCGGCGAATGGACCGCGCAATACATCGCGATGCGCGAATTGCGTGAACCCGACGCCTTTCCCGCCGCCGATATCGGCTTGATGCGCGCGATGGCGACGGCCGACGGCCAGCGTCCATCGCCCGCCGAACTATTATCGCGCGCCGAACGATGGCGGCCGTGGCGGGCTTATGCCGCCCTGCATCTGTGGGCCGCGGGCAGCGCGCATCCAGCTGCCGCCGCCGCCAGGAAAATCCAGGCCCGCGCAGCGGGGAAAACCCGAGCCCGCGAAGCGGGGAAACCCAATGCCCGCGAAGCCGCCTGAAATATTTGGGCTCGATCGGTTGCAAACGCCGATCGGCGTGGCCCTGCTGGTCACGGATGCGCAGGGCGTTCTGCGCGCGCTGGACTGGGAGGACTACGCGCCGCGCATGAAGGAGTTGCTGCGGCTGCACTATGGCGCCGTGGTGTTGCGAGATGCGCGGGCGCCCGAGGCGTTGCGACAGGCGCTATCGGCCTATTTCAAAGGCGATCTCGATCGCCTGCGCACGATCGAATGGCGCGTCGCGGGCACGCCGTTCCAGCAAAAAGTCTGGCACGCGCTGGCGAACATCCCGGCGGGAACAACGATGAGCTACGGCGCGCTGGCGGCGAAACTCGACGCACCCACCGCGATGCGCGCGGTGGGCCATGCCAATGGTTCAAATCCGATCAGCGTGGTTTTGCCCTGTCATCGCCTGATCGGCGCCAACGGCTCGCTGGTCAAATATGGCGGCGGGCTCTCGCGCAAAAAATGGCTGCTGGAGCACGAAGGCGTGGTGCTCAGGCCGGTGCCGGCGCGCGGCAGGGTCGCGGCCTGAAATTCCAAGGTAATTGTCACGGCGCCTGTCGGGTCCGTAAATCGCCAGACCAATGCCGGCGATCGCTCTAGCGTCTCCATCACACAGATGGAGACCACAGATGACGGACGCAGAGATTCAGGATTTTGTCACGCGATTTGCAGCGGCGTGGGCGGCCCGGGACGGCCATGCCTTTCTCGATTTGTGGCACCCGGAAGGAACGCTCACCACGCCGCTGGTGAACCGGACCATCAAGGGCAGCGAACTCAATCGATTGCTGGAGGTGCAGAAGGCGGCGGCGCCGGATTTCGTCTGGCAATTGCTGGACTGGACCTCGCGCGGCGACGTGGTGGTGATCGAGTGGCAGACCACCCGTATCGTCAACGGCGCCCGGTTTGACTGGCGCGGGGTCGATAAATTCCGCCTCCGGGACGGCAAGATCAGTGATGAGCGGGTCTATTGCGACACCGCGCCGTTGCGGGCGCTGCGCACCGGCGAGACGCTGGAGCCGATCACCCAATTCTGAAAGCCCCGAATTCTTAAAGCCCCGGTCAGGCCACGGTCTCGTCGTTGGCGAGCAGGTGGGTCAGCGCGCTCCTGATCGCAGCCTGCCGGGTCGGCGCGTTGATCTGCGCGCCGAGCAGGTCGGTGACGTAGAACACGTCGCGGGCGCGCTCGCCGAAGGTCGCGACATGGGCCGAGGCGATGTTGAGGTTGAGTTTCGAGATTGCCGTGGTCAATTGGTACAAGAGGCCCGGTCGGTCGAGGCCGGAGACCTCGATCACCGTGTAGCGATCCGACCACTGATTGTTGACGGTCACTTCCGGCTCGACCACGAAGGGCCGCGCCTTGCCGCGACCATTGGCGCGGCGCGCCACCGCTTCGGGCAGGCGCAGCTTGCCTTCCAGGACGTCCTCGATCATCTCGCCGATCCGTGTCGCACGCCGTCCCTCGTCCTCGTCGCGGTCGTATTCCCTTGATATCGCGATGGTGTCGAGCGCGCGCCCGTCGGTGGTGGTATAGATCTGCGCGTCGACGATATTGGCGCCCGCCGAAGCGCAGGCGCCGGCGATGATCGACAGCAGCCAGGGATGGTCGACGGCGAGGATGGTGAGTTCGGTGACGCCGCGGGCCTCGTCGAAGCCGACATTGATCGCGAGCTTATGGCCGGCCTGTTCGCTGGCGCGCAGGAAGCGGGCATGGCGGATCTTGCGCGCCAGTTCGACCTTGAGCCAGTACGCGGGATAGTGCCGCCCGACATAGGCATTGAGTTCCGGCTCCGGCCATTCCGTGAATGCGGCGCGAAACTCCGACTGCGCCATCGCGATGCGCCGCGCGCGGTTGACCTCGGAGAAACCGCCGGTCAGCACCGGCTCGGTTTCGTAGTACAGCGTACGCAGCAGCTGCGCCTTCCAGCCGTTCCAGACCCCGGGACCGACGCCGCGAATATCGGCGGTGGTCAGGATCGTCAACAGCTTCATCTGCTCGACCGATTGCACCACGGCGGCGAAATTCTCGATGGTCTTGCGGTCCGACAAATCGCGCGATTGCGCCACCGTGGACATCGTCAGATGTTGTTCGATCAGCCAGGCGACCAGTTCGGTGTCGGCGGCGTTGAATCCGAGCCGCGGGCACAGCCGTCGCGCCACTTTCGCCCCGGCAATCGAGTGATCCTCCGGGCGGCCCTTGGCGATGTCGTGCAGCAGCACGCTGATGTAGATCACGGCGCGGTGTTCGGGACGAATCTTGCGCATCAAATCGCTGGCGACGATGAATTCGTCGTTGCCGCCGCGTTCGATCTCCTGCAGGTAGCCGACGCAGCGCAGCAGATGCTCATCCACGGTGTAGTGGTGATACATGTTGAACTGCATCATCGACACGATCTTGCCGAAGGCGCGAATGAAATGGCCGAGCACGCCGGCCTCGTTCATGCGCCGCAGCACGATCTCCGCGCCGTTCGAGGTCAGGATCTCCATGAACAGCCGGTTGGCTTCCGGATCGTCGCGCAGCTGGGTGTTGATCAGCTTGAGCGAGCGCGTCGCGGTGCGCATGGCATCCGGATGGAACGCGAGATTGTTCTTCTGCGCCAGTCGGAAGATCCGGATCAGATTGACCGGGTCATGATTGAAGACATCGGGCGTGGCGAGATTGATGCGGTTGTTGTCGATGATGAAGTCGTCGCTGTCGGGCACCCGCCGCCGGTTGGCGCTCGGCCGCAACCGCGCCATCATCCGGGAGAGCACCGGCGCCGGCTTGGCCTGCTGATCCTCCAGCTTGGCGCACAGGATCGCGGTGAGGTCGCCGACTTCCTTGGCGACCAGGAAATAGTGCTTCATGAAGCGTTCGACATCCTGCATGCCCGGATGCGAGGTGTATCCGAGCCGGATCGCGATCTCGCGCTGCATGTCGAATGACAGCCGCTCTTCAGCGCGGCCCGAGAAGAAATGGATATTGCAGCGGACCGACCACAGAAAATCGGCGCAGCGGCGGAAGGTGCGGTACTCCTGCGCGTCGAATACGCCGCGTTCGAGCAACTCATCGGTCTCGCGCACGCGGTAGACATATTTCGCGATCCAGAACAGCGTGTGCAGGTCGCGCAGGCCGCCCTTGCCGTCCTTGACGTTGGGCTCGACCAGATAGCGCGACTGCCCGGCGCGCCGGTGCCGCTCCTCGCGCTCGGCCAATTTGGCGGTGACGAATTCGGCGGCGGTGCCCTGCACCACATCCCTGTCGAACCGCGCCACCAGTTCATTATAGAGCGGCTGGTCGCCGGTCAGGAACCGGGTTTCGAGGATCGCAGTGCGGATCGTCATGTCGCCGCGGGCCTGGCGGATCGATTCATCGACCGAACGCGTGGCGTGACCGACCTTCAATCCCATGTCCCACAGGCAATACAGAATGGCTTCGGCGACCTGCTCGCCCCAGGCGGTCTGCTTGTAGGGCAGGATGAACAACAGATCGATGTCGGATTCCGGCGCCATCAAACCCCGGCCATAGCCGCCGGTGGCGACGACGGCCATGCGCTCGGCGCCCGAAGGAATTGGCGAGTGATAGAGATGACGCGTCGCCGCCGAGAACAGGATGCGGATGATTTCGTCCTGCACGAAACACAATCGTTCGGCGCAGCGCCGGCCGTGACGATCCTTCAGCAGGATGGCCTGCGCGGTCGCGCGGGCCGCGACCAGTTCGGCCTTCAGCAGTTTCGCCACCGCGGCGCGGAACATATCCTCGCGTCCGGCATGCTCCGCGGCGAGCGCATCGACCGCGGCGGTGATCCGCGCGGTATCGAAACGTTCGTCGGCCTCGGGTCGGGCGTGGGTAACGACGATGTCCATGACCTACCCCGATATCGGACGGCGCCGACCCTGTCACGGGACATTCCCAGCGCATTGCAAAGATTACAGCAGGTCCATGCTGCATTCCCTTGGCTTTGAGCAACAGCGTTCTCATCGCGCCGCCATCAGGATGCTTATTTTCTCGTTGACTGACCGTATAACTAATTGAAATAAAAAGATGTTTTTGATGCCAGGGGGTGCGGCGCGGATCGATCCGCGCGGTCGCGTTGACGCCTCCCCGCCATCTGCTTTGATCGTTCCGCTGCCATGGAGATATCGAGATGCCCAGGATTTCACGGCGCGTATTCGCTGCGGTTATCGCCGTCTCGGCGCTGATTCCCGGCGCCGCATCCGCGGCCGACGCATTGAGGGAAATCCATCTGGACTGGGCGACCTACAATCCGGTGTCGATGATTCTCAAGCAAAAGGGATTGCTGGAAAAGGAATTTGCCAAGGACGGCATCAGCATCGTCTGGGTGCAATCGGCCGGTTCCAACAAGGCGCTCGAGTTCCTCAACGCCGGATCGATCGATTTCGGCTCGACCGCGGGGTCCGCCGCGCTGGTGGCGCGGATCAACGGCAACCCGGTCAAATCGATCTATGTGTTTTCGCGCCCCGAATGGACCGCGCTGGTGACGACAAAGGATTCCAAGATCGCGACGGTCGCCGATCTCAAGGGCAAGCGCGTCGCGGTGACCCGCGGCACCGATCCGCATATTTTCCTGGTGCGCGCGCTGCTCGATGCTGGTTTGAGCGAAAAAGACATCACGCCGGTATTGCTGCAGCACGCCGACGGCAAGACCGCGCTAATCCGCGGCAACGTCGACGCCTGGGCCGGCCTCGATCCGATGATGGCGCAGGCGGAAATCGAAGACGGCGCCAGGCTGTTCTTCCGCAAGCCCGACGCCAATACCTGGGGCATTCTCAATGTGCGCGAACAGTTCCTCAAAGACTATCCGGACATCGTTCGCCGCGTGCTCGCGGTCTACGAGGAGGCGCGCAAATATTCGCTGGCGAATTACGACGACCTGAAGAAGACCTTCATCGCCGTGACCAAACTGCCGGACGCGGTGGTCGACAAGCAGCTCAGAGAACGTACCGAGCTCACCCATAGCCGGATCGGCGCCCCGCAGCGTGAATCCATTCTCGCGGCCGGCCTCGCATTGCAGCAGGCCGGCGTGATCGACGCCAAGGCCGACGTCAAGGCCACGCTCGACGCGCTGATCGACGATCAGGTCCCGCTGCCGACGAATTGACTTTTTACCCTCCCCTGGAGGGGGAGGGTAAGTCCAGCGCCTTGCAATCCTTTCCGAGACACGATTTGGCTACGGCCATGACCGTTGAGCTGCCCGCGCTTGAACGAACCGACATGGTGGAGAGCCCCGCGCCTTCCGGCCGCCTGCGCCGTTACGCGCGGCCGGCGCTGGGATTGCTGCTGCCGGTGGGCCTCGCGCTGGTCTGGGAAATCGCGGTCTGGCTCGGCCTGTCCAACGGACGGCTGGTGCCGCCGCCGACAAAAATATTCGCGACCATCCTGGAGCTGGCGCGCAGCGGCGAGCTCGCGCGTCATATCATGGCGACGCTGACGCGTGTCGTGCTGGGCTTTGGCCTCGGCGTCGTCGCCGGGACCGTGTTCGGCGCGATCTCCGGCTATTGGGGGCTGGCGCGCCGGCTGCTGGACCCGACCGTGCAGGCGCTGCGCGCGATACCATCGATCGCCTGGGTGCCGCTGTTCATCCTGTGGCTCGGCATTTTCGAGACTTCGAAAATCGCGCTGATCGCCGTCGGGGTATTTTTCCCGGTCTATCTCGGCGTGATGGGCGCGATCCTGTCGGTCGATCGCAAGATCGTCGAAGTCGGCCGCACCTTCCGTCTCAGCGGCCCGGCGATGATCCGGCGCATTTTGTTGCCCGCGGTGTTGCCGGCCTATGTGGTGTCGCTGCGGGTCGGTCTTGGACTCGGCTGGATGTTCGTGGTCGCGGCCGAATTCATGGGCGCCTCCGAGGGGCTCGGATATCTGCTGATCGACGGCCAGCAGCTCGGCAAACCCGCCCAGATTCTGGCGGCGATCGTGATCTTCGCGATCCTCGGCAAGACCACCGACTGGCTGATCGAGATCGGCTCGGCGCCGCTGTTGCGCTGGCAGGACGCCTTCGGCCGCCAAAGCGGAGCGGCCTGATGCTGGTGCTCAATCATATCGGAAAAACCTATCCCAACGGCGTCCATGCGCTGGAGCGGTTTTCCGCCGACATCAGCCTCGGCGAGATCGTCGCCATCATCGGCGGCTCCGGCTGCGGAAAGTCGACGCTGCTGCGCGCCATCGCCGGCCTCGACCGCGCTACATCAGGCACCGTGACGCTCGACAATACTGATATCACCGCGCCGCATGCCAAAATCGGCATCATCTTTCAGGAACCACGGCTGCTGCCCTGGCTGAGCGTCGCCGACAATATCGGCTTCGGCCTGTCGGAAATGCCGGCCGCGCTGCGCCGCGAGAAAGTCACTGGCGCGCTGGCGCGGGTCGGTCTCGCCGACAAGGCCGACGCCTGGCCGCGCGAACTGTCCGGCGGACAGGCGCAGCGCGTCGCGATCGCACGGGCGCTGGTGCCGCAGCCGGAAGTGCTGCTGCTGGACGAGCCGTTCTCCGCGCTGGACGCGTTCACGCGGCGGGATTTGCAGGACCATCTGCTCGACCTGTGGGCCGATACGCGGCCGACTTTGGTGCTGGTCACCCATGATGTCGACGAAGCCGTGGTGCTGGCCGATCGCGTGCTGGTGATGCGGCCGCGGCCGGGGCGCCTGTTCGACGAGATCAAGGTCAATCTGGCGCGGCCGCGCGACCGGAATTCGCCACTGTTCGACAATTTCAAGCGCCGCGTGCTGACCGCGCTGGACCGCTCGCTCGACCGCAACGTCCCCGATGCCGATCCGAAATCGACCGCGGGCGAAGCGATGTGGTGGTGACATCCGCGCTCCAACCCACTACATCCAAAGCGAATAATATCCGGGAGAGAAAAATGGACGCCGCCGAACTCCGCGCCACGCAGGCCCCGATCAAGGACAAATACAAATCCGATCCGAAGGCCGCGTTCATCACGCTGAAAGCCAAGGGGTCGATCGACAATGAAGGCATCGCCTGCAAGGTCGAAACCGGCCGCGCGCTGGCGGTAGCCGGCCTGCATCCGGCCACCGGCGGCTCCGGGCTTGAATTATGTTCCGGCGACATGCTGCTGGAAGCGCTGGTCGCCTGCGCCGGCGTCACCCTCAAATCGGTGGCAACCGCCATCGAGATCCCGCTGAAAACCGGCATCGTGACTGCCGAGGGCGATCTCGATTTCCGCGGCACGCTCGGCGTCGACAAGGAGGCGCCGGTCGGGTTTGCCGAAATCCGCCTGCGTTTCGACGTCGATACACCGGCGCCGCAGGACAAGCTCGATTTGCTGCTGAAGCTTACCGAACGCTATTGCGTGGTCTACCAGACCATCAAAAACGGCCCGAAGGTTTCGGTGACGATGCAGAGGGTGTGAGAATAGCGCCGTCACCCTCCCCTGGAGGGGGAGGGTCGACGCGAATGAAATGAGCGGCGGGGTGGGGTGACAGTCTCTCGTTTCGAACGGTGCACGGGCTAAGAGATCACCCCACCCCGGCTCACATTTCGCTTCGCTCGATGTGAGCCGACCCTCCCCCTCCAGGGGAGGGTAAGAAAGCGTTTCGGCTCAAAATGTCCCCCGAATTCACCTTCATCCTGACGCTCGGGCTGCGCATGGCGGTGGCGGCCGCGTTCGTGGTGACGGCATCCTTCATCACCGAGCGATCGGGCCCGGTGATCGGCGCGCTGATCGCCACGCTGCCGTTTTCGGCCGGCCCTTCCTATGTGTTTCTCGCGCTCGATCATGATGCCGCCTTCATCGCCCAGGGCGCGCTGGCGAGCCTGCCGATCAATGCCGGGACGATCTTGATGGGGCTGACCTATGTGGTGCTGGCGCAACGCTGGAACGCGGTGGTCAGTACCGGGGGCGCCGTCACGGTTTGGATTGCACTTGCCGCGCTGGCGCGAATGGTGCCGTGGTCGCTGGCCGGCGGCCTGATCGCCAATGCGATTGCCTTTGCGATCTGCCTGCCGCTGCTGCGACGCTTCCGTCACGCCAAAATGCCGCTGATCACGCGGCGCTGGTACGACATCCCGCTGCGCGCAGCACTGGTGGCGACGCTGGTGGCTGTCGTCACCACCCTGTCAGGCTGGGTCGGCCCCGGCGTGAGCGGAACGATTGCGCTTTTTCCGATCGTATTCTCAAGCATGATGCTGATCCTGCACCCGCGCATCGGCGGCGCGGCGACCGCGGCGGTGATTGCGAATGGTGGCTGGGGCCTGCTGGGATTTGGGATCGGGATTGCCGTGCTGCAGGTCACCGCGCTTCGGTTCGGCTCAGTGGCCGCGTTATGTCTTGCGCTGATGACCTGTGTCAGCTGGAATCTCGCCCTGTGGTGGATCGGGCGGAGAACGCTCGGGCGCTGACTCGTCATTCCGGGATGGTCCGAAGGACCAGACCTCAGATGTGCAATTGCACATCGGGGAATCTCGAGATTCCGGGTTCGATGCTTCGCATCGCCCCGGAATGACGGGTTCAATTATGACTTCGGCAATTTCGCCTTCAACGCATACAGCGCCTCCAGCGCGTCGCGGGGCGACATCTCGTCCGGATGCAGCGCGCGCACCGCTTCGATCAGTTTTTCCGCCTCGCTCGGCGGCGCCGCCTCGGCGGCGGCGCGTGACGGCACCGCGAACAGCGGCAGGTCGTCGGCGAGCGCGCGCGCGGTCTGGCCGCGGTCCTGCGCCTCCAGTTTTGCCAATACCGATTTGGCGCGCGCGATCACCGGTGCGGGCAGGCCTGCGAGCTTCGCCACCTGAATGCCGTAGGAGCGATCGGCCGAGCCCGGCAGCACCTCATGCAGGAACACCACGTCACCCTGCCATTCCTTGACCCGCACCGTGGCGTTGAACAGCCGCGGCAGTTTGACGGAGAGCGCGGTGAGTTCATGATAATGCGTCGCGAACAGCGCGCGGCAGCGATTGGCCTCATGCAGATGTTCGATCGCGGCCCAGGCGATCGACAGCCCGTCGAAGGTCGCGGTGCCGCGGCCGATCTCGTCGAGGATCACCAGCGAGCGTTCGCTGGCCTGGTTGAGGATGACGGCGGTTTCGACCATCTCCACCATGAAGGTGGAGCGGCCGCGCGCCAGATCGTCCGCCGCGCCGACCCGCGAGAACAGCCGGTCGACGATGCCGATGCGCGCCCGCGCCGCCGGCACGAAGCAGCCGGTCTGCGCCATCAGCGCGATCAGCGCGTTCTGGCGCAGGAAGGTCGATTTGCCCGCCATATTCGGGCCGGTGATCAACCAGATCTGGCCCGATGTCTGTCCCGGCCCCGGCGAGAGATCACAAGCATTGGCGATGAACGGCTGGCCGTCGCGCTTGAGCGCCTGCTCGACCACCGGATGGCGGCCGCCTTCGATCGCGAAGCCGAGCGAGCCGTCGACCTCGGGCCGCACATAATTGTCGTCGACCGCGAGCTTTGCCAGCGCGGTTGCGACATCGAGAATGGCAAACGCATGCGCGGCGGCGCGCAGATCATCGCTGGCGGCGATCGCCAGCGCGCACAGCCGCTCGAAGATCTCCAGTTCCAGCCCGAGCGCGCGGTCGCCGGCATTGGCGATCTTGGCTTCGATCTCGCCGAGTTCCGAGGTCGTAAAGCGGGTCTGGCCCGCCAGGGTCTGGCGGTGGATGAAGGTCGCGTTCAACGGCGGCGTCATCAGTTTGTCGCCGTGCTGCGCGGTGACCTCGACAAAATAGCCGAGCACGTTGTTGTGGCGGATTTTCAGGCCCTTGACGGAAGTCGCGTCGGCATAGCGCGCCTGCATCGCGGCGACGACGAGCCGCGAGGCGTCACGCAGATTGCGGGTCTCGTCGAGCGCCGGCTCATAACCTTCGCGCACGAAGCCGCCGTCGCGTTTGATCAACGGCAATTGTTCGGCCAGCGCGCGCTCGAATTCGCGCGCCAGCTCCCGCGAAGGCCCGCGCAGCGCCGCCATGACAGCAGCGATCTCCTGCGGCGGATCGTCAAGGCCCGAAAGCTGGGCCAGCGCCCGGTCGGCGGCGAGAATGCCGTCGCGCAACCCCGCCAGATCGCGCGGGCCGCCGCGTCCGACTGACAGACGCGCCAGCGCGCGCGACATGTCGGGTGCCGCGCGCAGCGTGGTGCGGAGTTGGTCGCGAACCGCGGTGTTGGCAACGAATGCCGCGATCGCATCGAGCCGGCGCGCGATGCCATCGCTGTCGGTCAGCGGCGCCGCCAGCCTTTGCGCCAGTAGCCGCGAGCCGGCCGGGGTCACGGTGCAGTCGATGGCATCGAGCAGCGATCCGCGCCGCTCGCCGGCCAGCGTTCGCGTCAGTTCGAGATTGGCGCGGGTGGCGGGATCGATCGCCATGGTGGTGCCGGCGGCCTCGCGCGCCGGCGGCGACAGCGGCGGACGCTTGCCCACCTGCGTGCGGTCGATATAGGTGACGGCCGCCGCCGCGGCGGTCGCTTCCAGCCGCGACATCGCGCTGAGCCCATCCATGGTGGCGACCGCGAAATAATCGCACAGCCGCCGCTCGGCGGTGGCGCTGTCGAACACATCGCGGGTCAGCGGCGTGACCGCCGGCAATTCGCGCAGCAACGGGCCGAGATCGGGATCGCCATACAGCGCGTCGGTGACGACCACTTCATTCGGGTTAATGCGCGACAAGGTCGCGGCGAGTTCGCCGGTCGAGCATTCCGTGACGATGAACTCGGAGGTCGAAATGTCGATCCAGGCGAGGCCAATACGGTCGCCGCCCGCCGAGCCGCGCGCCCGCGCGATCGCCAGCAGGTAATTGTTGGTCCGCGCGTCCAGCAGGGTGTCTTCGGTCAGCGTGCCCGGCGTCACCAGCCGCACCACGTCGCGGCGCACCACGCTCTTGTTGCCGCGCGCCCGCGCCGCCGCCGGGTCCTCCATCTGCTCGCACACCGCGACACGATGGCCGGATGCGATCAGGCGATGCAGATAATCGTCGGAGCGCTCCACCGGCACGCCGCACATCGGGATGTCCATGCCCTGGTGCTTGCCGCGTTTGGTCAGCATGATGCCGAGCGCGCGCGAGGCAATCTCGGCGTCCTCGAAGAACAGTTCGTAGAAATCGCCCATCCGGTAGAACAGCAACAGCCCGGGATTGGCGGCCTTTATTTCAAGGTATTGTTCCATCATCGGCGTGACGCGCGCCGCGGCCTCGGCGGCCGGTGCGGTGTCTGATGGCATGGATATGGGCTGCTGGATCGTCATTGGCCGCGCAAACTACAAAATTTTAGCCCCCGGTCCTATTGCTTTGCCGCGATCATGCATGTTTTCCACCCCTCGGTGGCCGCCTCAAACGGCACCCCCGACCCCATGGCATGACCGACCTCCCTCGAAAGCGCCGCTGAGGCGAAAGCGTCAATTGACCTGTCGCACACCCGCTCCTAAAACTCGCCATCAACTCCGGCCTATCAACGCGGAACCGCGGCATTCAGGGAGAAATTCAATGGCTGATGTATTTGTGTGCGATGCCGTCCGGACCCCGATCGGCCGCTTCGGCGGCGCGCTGGCCAAGGTCCGCGCCGACGACCTGGCCGCGGCCCCGATCAAGGCACTGATGGCGCGCCATCCCGGGCTCGACTGGTCGCAGGTCGATGAAGTCTATTTCGGCTGCGCCAATCAGGCCGGCGAGGACAACCGCAACGTGGCGCGGATGGCGCTGTTGCTGGCGGGCCTGCCGGAATCGATTCCCGGCCTCACGCTCAATCGCCTGTGCGCCTCGGGGCTGGATGCGGTCGGTGCCGCCGGCCGCGCGATCCGTGCCGGGGAAATCGATTTTGCCATTGCCGGCGGTGTCGAATCGATGACGCGGGCGCCGTTCGTGATGGGCAAGGCGCCGGAAGCGTTCTCGCGCTCCGCCGATATTTACGACACCACGATCGGCTGGCGCTTCATCAATCCGCTGATGAAGGAGCAATATGGCGTCGACGCGATGCCCGAGACCGGCGAGAATGTCGCCGAGGAATTCCAGGTGTCACGCGCCGACCAGGACGCGTTCGCGATCCGCTCGCAGCAGCGTGCCGGGCAGGCGATCGCATCCGGCTATTTCGCCGAGGAAATCACCGCGATTTCGGTGCCCGGCGGCAAGGCCGGACCTGTTACGGTCGACAAGGACGAACATCCGCGCCCCGAGACCACGCTCGAAGGCCTGACCAAGCTGAAGCCGATCGTGCGCAATCCCGGCACGGTGACGGCCGGCAACGCCTCCGGCGTCAATGACGGCGCGGCCGCGATGATTCTGGCTTCCGAAGCCGCGGTGAAAAAACATGGTTTGACGCCGCGGGCGCGGATTCTTGGCCTGGCCTCGGCCGGCGTGCCGCCACGCATCATGGGCATCGGTCCGGTGCCGGCGACGCGCAAGCTGATGGAGCGGCTGGGACTGAAGATCAGCGATTTCGATTTGATCGAGCTCAACGAAGCCTTCGCCAGCCAGGGCATCGCCTGCCTGCGCCAGCTCGGCGTCAAGGACGACGCCGACTTCGTCAATCCGCATGGCGGCGCCATCGCGCTCGGTCATCCCCTCGGCATGAGCGGTGCGCGGCTGGCAATGACCGCGGTGCATGGCATGGAGAAGCGCGGCGGCAAGCGCGCACTGGCGACGATGTGCGTCGGCGTCGGACAGGGCGTCGCGATGGCGATCGAGAAGCTGAATTAACGACAAAGGCCAAACTCGTCATTGCGAGCGCAGCGGAGCAATCCATCGTGCAAAGAAAAAGACTGGATTGCTTCGTCGCTGCGCTCCTCGCAATGACGGAAGTGTGCGAGAGGACCTGACCATGACCCTAACCTACCCCATCGCCAGCAACGCGGCGCATCCGCCACGGTTGTCGCCAGGTTACAAGAGCACGGTCAAGCGATCGCCTACGAAGCCGCTGATCGTCATGCGTCACACGCTGTCGGAACTGACCGGGCCGGTCTACGGCCACGAGACCGTGCGCGAGAACGATCACGATCTCACCATCCAGCACAAGGCCGAGCCGCTCGGCGAACGCATCATCGTGCACGGCCATGTGCTGGATGAAGACGGCCGCGGCGTGCCGAATACGCTGGTCGAGCTCTGGCAGGCCAATGCCTGCGGCCGCTACATCCATGTGGTCGATCAGCATCCCGCCCCGCTCGATCCGAATTTTACCGGTGCGGGCCGCGCGAGGTCGGATGCGCAGGGCTATTACCGGTTCATCACCATCAAGCCCGGCGCCTATCCGTGGGGCAATCACCACAATGCCTGGCGGCCGGCCCACATCCACTTCTCGGTGTTCGGCCATGCCTTCGTCTCGCGGCTGGTGACGCAGATGTATTTCCCCGGCGACCCCCTGTTCGAGTTCGATCCGATCTTCAATTCGGTGCCGGACGAGAAGGCGCGGATGCGGATGGTGTCGTCCTTCGACCTGGAAAACACCCAGCCGGGATGGGCGCTGTGCTACCGCTTCAACATCGTATTGCGCGGGCGCGGCGCCACGCCGATGGAAACCAAATAGTGCAGGGAACCGTACAAGGAATAGTTCAAGCAATGACGACAAGTGGCGTGACACCCTCGCAGACCGTCGGTCCGTTCTTCAAATATGGGCTGACGCCTGATGGCCAATATGAATGGAACGACGCCTTTACCGGCAATCTCGTCACATCGGATGCATCGGGCGAACGCATCAGGATCGAGGGACGGGTGTTCGACGGTGACGGGCAGCAGGTACCCGACGCCATGCTGGAAATCTGGCAGGCCGATGCGCAGGGCCGTTTTTCCGATCCGCAGGACGCGCGGGCGCTGCCGAATTCGACGTTCAAGGGATTTGGCCGCTGCGGTACCGATCCGAACGGCGCTTTTGCGTTCGACACCATCAAGCCGGGCGTGGTGCCCGACCCCGACGGCAAGCCGCAGGCGCCGCATCTCCTGCTTGCGATTTTCGCGCGCGGCATGCTGCTGCATCTCTACACGCGGATTTACCTCGGCGGCGAGGCGACCAATGCCGCCGATCCCGTGCTGGCGCTGGTGCCCGCCGATCGCCAGGGCACGCTGATCGCGGCGCGCGAACCGGGCGCCGGTCATGCCGTCTATCGCTTCGACATCCGCTTGCAGGGCGACAACGAGACGGTGTTTTTCGATATTTAGCTTTTTCATTTAATGCCGCGAGACAAGGGTCACTGTGTCCGACCGTCAACCGTCGACGCCCCAGCGCTTTCTGACTGGGTTGATCGGAGCCCCGATCGCCCGGTCCGCCTCGCCGGCAATGCACGAGCGGGCCGCCGAGGCTTTGGGGGTGCGCTGCCACTATCAATTGATCGAGGTCGCGGGCGCCGATCGCGAGGCGTTGCGTAGCCTGCTCGACGGCGTGAAGCGGCTAGGCTTTGCGGGCGTCAACGTAACCTTTCCCTACAAGGAAGCGGTGGTCGATCTGCTCGACGAGATGTCGCCGAGTGCGACCAGGGTGGGCGCGGTCAATACCGTCGTGGTCCGCGATAACAGGCTGACCGGTCACAACACCGACACCACGGGTTTCGCCCGGGCGGCGCGCGACCTGGTTTCCGATTGCAAAACCGGGACCGTCGCTGTGATCGGGGCCGGCGGCGTCGGCAAAGCCATTGCGGTCGCGCTGGCGGAGCTCGGGATTGCCGAGATCCGAATATTCGACACCGATCCGGTCAAGGCCCGTCAACTCGCGGCACGTCTGCAGGCAAATGGCGGCATCGTCGCGGTCGACAGCATTGAGGACGCGCTTCGCGGCGCGGCCGGTCTGGTCAACGCCACCCCGGTGGGGATGCTGCCCAGCCTGGACAGCCCGGTTCCGGACCTGCTGTTGCATGACGGGCTGTGGGTCGCCGATGCCGTCTATTCGCCGCTCTGGACCCCGCTGTTGACGACTGCGAAGGCCAGGGGTGCGCGTGTCATGACGGGCCGCGAACTTGCTATTTTTCAGGCCGCCGAGGCGTTCGAATTATTCACGGGCTTGACACCGTCCCTGATCGAGATGGGAAATGCATTTGACGGCGTCATCGCGACGGCAGGTTCTGCCTCGCATGCAGCGTAATAACGCAGCCAAACACAAGACTGCGGCAATCAATCGTGACAACGAGGGGGAAATCGAATGAAGCCAATGATCCTGGCGGGCCTGGTGTTCGGAACGCTCTCAACCGGGGCGGCCTTCGCCCAATCCGCCGCACCGATCAAACTGGCTGATATCGTGGAGTTGTCGGGCGGCGGGGCGACGGTGGGCGCCAACTGGAAGAACGGCATTGATCTCGCGATTGAGGAAATCAATGCCAAGGGTGGCATCCTCGGCCACAGGCTGGAAGTGACCCATGCCGATTCGCAATCCAATCCCGGGGTGGCGCGCGCGCAGGCCCAGAAGGCGCTCGACGGCGAGCCCTATGTGTTGCTCGGTCCCGGCTATTCCGGATCGGTGAAAGTCACCGCACCGCTCGCCGCCGAAGCCGGCATCGCGCAGATCATGGGCGGCGAGGCCGCTGAGCTGACGCGAGGAGGCAACAAGTTCCTGTTTCGCACCTCGTTCGGCCAGCAATCGTCGATGCCGAAAGTCGCGAAATACATCCATGACGAGGTGAAGGCGACATCGGTTGCCATCGTCTGGGTCAACAATGATTTCGGCAAGGGCGGGCGCGACGTCATCACCAGGGAATTCGGCCGCCTCGGCGTCAAGGTCGCGGCCGATATCTCGACCGAAGCGGGACAAGCCGATTTCGCCGCCGACGTCGCCAAGATCAAGGCCGCTGCGCCCGATGCCGTCTTCATCTACGTCAATGAAGAGGAAAGCGCGCGAATTCTGAAAGAGCTGAAACGCCAGGGTGTCACCGCGCCGCTGATCGGCGAAACCACGCTGATCGGCCAGAAGGTCGTCGAACTGGCGGGCGACGCCGCCAACGGCGCCCGCGGCCATGTCGGGCTGACCACGGATGCGCCGGTCGAACTCGTGAAGGCGTTCCGGGAAAAGTTCGTCAAGAAGTACAATTACGTTCCCGACCATAACGGCATCAAGGGCTATCTCGCGATCTACATGATCAAGGCCACCACCGAAAAGATGGGCAAGGTCGATCCCAAGGCGTTCGCCGACAATCTGCACGGACTGACCATCAAGGCCGCGGACCAGCCCGGCATCCTGATGGATGTGACCTTCGACCAGAATGGCGACATCGACCGCCAGGGTTTTCTGGTCGAGATTGTCGAAGGCAAGCAGGTGGTCAAACAGGTGCTGCCGAAGCTCAACTGAACCGCGGCGGCGTTTTTCCGCCGTGGTGCAATGACCGGTGAAGGCCGCGAGAAAGCATGTCCAATCTGTTCGACCTTCTGGTGGCCGGGCTCGCAACCGGAGCGATTTACGCGATCGTCGCGGTCGGGTTCACCTTGCTATGGCAGACCTCGCAGACCATCAATTTTGCCCAGGGCGAGTTCGTGATGCTGCCGGCCTTCCTGATGCTGGCGGCGATGCAGGCCGGCGCCCCGTTCTGGCTGGCGATCCTGATCGGCATTCTGCTTTCGATGCTGCTGCTCGGCCTCGGCTTCAAACTGCTGCTGGTCGATCCGATGCTGCGCCATGGCGTGCTGCCCTTGGCGATCGCGACCATGGCGCTCGCGATCGGAATCAAGGAAGCGGTGAAGCAGTTCTTCAGTGCCGAGGCCTCGCCGTTCCCCTCGATCGTGCCCGCCGGCGATATCTCGATCTTCGGCCATCCCGTGTCGCTGCAAAGCCTTGGGGTTCTGACGCTGGCTATTCTGGCCGTGATCGGTTTGACCGCGCTGCTCAACCGCACCTCGATCGGGCATCAGATGCAGGCGGCCGCGCAAAACCCGACCGCGGCGCGCATCATAGGCGTGCCGGTCGAGCGCATGATCCTGCTGACCTTCCTGATCAACGCCGTTCTGGTGGCGCTGGCATCGCTGCTGATCACGCCGATCTATCTGGCTAAATTTTCCAGCGGCGAGGTGCTGGGCCAGGCCGCCTTCATCGCGGCGATCGTCGGCGGCTTCAACCAGGTGCGCGGCGCGATCGCCGGCGGCCTCCTGATCGGCGTGGTCGACAACCTCGCGGCGGCCTACGTCTCGACGCAATATCGCGCCGCGATACCCTTGCTCCTGTTGATCGTCATCATCCTGTTCCGTCCGCAGGGAATCCTCGGCCGTCCCGAGGAGCGCACGGTATGACCGGCCTTCCCAGATACCTGCGAATCGCACTGGGCATCATCGTCATCGCCGGGCTGATCATCGTGCCGATGAATTTCAACCGTTACGGCCTGTTCATCCTGAGCCAATGGGCTGTCATGACCATCGCCGCCATCGGCCTCAACCTGACGCTCGGCTATGCCGGGCAGGTTTCGCTGGCGCAAGGCGCGTTCGTCGGCATCGGCGCCTATGCGGCTGGTATCATGACCTCGCAGGGCCTGCCGCTGATCGCAGCGCTCGGCGTCGCGATCATTCTGTGTTTTGCGATCGGCTGGCTGCTCGGCTATCCGGCGCTGCGCGTGCAGCACCATTATCTGGCCTTCGTGACGCTGGCCTTCTCGACACTGGCGTTTCTCGTGTTCCGCAACGAGGACTGGCTCACCAAGGGCATCTACGGCATCAGCAATATTCCCCGGCCGAACGTCTTCGGCTTTCCGACCAACCGGCCGCTGCCGTTCTACTATCTCTGCCTCGGTTCGCTCGGTATCGTCTCGGTCATGGTGTGGTGGCTGATCCGCTCGCCCTGGGGCCGCGCCTTCGTCGCGCTGCGCGAAAATCCGATCCGCGCATTGTCGCTCGGCATCGATACACGGCGCTACACGCTGATGGCGTTCGCGATCGGCTCGGCGCTGGGCGGCGTCGCCGGCACGCTATACGCGCCGCTGACGCAATATATCGATCCGGTGCCGTTCAATCTGTCGCTGTCGCTCGATCTGTTGATGATGGTGATCATCGGCGGCGCCGGCTTCTTCTTCGGGCCGTTCCTGGGCGCGATGATCGCGGTGCTGCTGCCGGAATGGCTGCGGTTCACGCAGGGCTATTATCTGATGCTGTACGCGACCGCCGTGATCCTGCTGCTGATCTATTCGCCATCAGGCCTTCTCGGCATCCTCGACCGCTTGATGGCGGAACGCCGCACCAGGACCGCCTCCGCGCTGCGCGCCGTCGCAAAATCCAGACTGGAAGCGGCGCCATGACTAAAGTGCTCGAAGTCAGCGACATCCGAAAGAATTTTGGCGGCATCACCGCGGTCGATGGCGTCAGTTTCGACGTCCAGGAGGGTGAGATTCTCGGGCTGATCGGCCCGAACGGCTGCGGCAAATCCACGCTGTTCAACTGCATTCTCGGCCAGCTCACCCCGAGCGGCGGCGAAGTGAAGGTCGACGGCAAGGTCGTCACGGGGTTGCGACCCTCCGCGCTCAATCGGCTCGGCGTCAGCCGGACTTTCCAGCTATTGCAGGTATTTCCGAAATTATCGGTGCGGGAAAATCTGATCCTCGCCGGCCAGGAACATCAGGGCAGCATGCTGTCGCGGCTGTTCGGTCCCTCCGATGCCGGATTGACTGACGCTGCCGATCAGATGATCGGCTTCTTCAAGCTCGATCAACTCGCCACCGAGCCCGCGGGTGGCCTGTCCTATGGCCAGCAGAAGCTGCTCGATGCCGCGATGGCCTTCATGGGCGGCCCGCGGCTGGTGCTGCTCGACGAACCCGCCGGCGGCGTCAACCTGACCATGCTCGCCGATCTCAGGGAGCGGCTGGCTACGATCAATCGCGAGAAGCGCGCCACCTTCGTGGTGATCGAGCACAATATGGAATTCGTGATGTCGCTGTGCTCGCGGGTCATGGTGATGGCCGAGGGCAAGGTATTGGCGATGGGACGGCCGGACCAAATTCGCGCCAACCCCGCCGTGATCGAAGCCTATCTTGGACACTAAGAACCTGGACACTAAGGATTTGGACATTGAGGACTTGGACATTGAGGATCAGGCCATGAGCGACACCATCCTGGATGTGCAAAACCTGGTCGGCGGCTACGGCAAGATGACGATCCTCAACGGCACCACCTTCTCGGTGCCGGCGGGATCGATCACCACCGTGATCGGACCGAACGGTGCCGGCAAATCCACCGTGTTCAAGGCGATTTTCGGCCTGCTGAAGCTGCGCGAAGGCAATGTCATCTTTGGGGGCCGCGACGTCACCGGTTGGAGCCAGCGCGATTTGCTGACGGCGGGCATTTGCTACGTGCCGCAAGGGCGCAATATTTTTCCGGAATTATCGGTGCGCCACAACATCAGGCTCGGCACCGCCGCCGCCGGACGTGACATCACCGATTTGCCGGCGCGGATCGAAGCCGCGCTCGATAGATTCCCGGTGCTGCGCAAGAAAGCGAACCAGCAGGCTTCGACGCTGTCGGGCGGCGAGCAGAAGCAACTCGAAATCGCCCGCGGGCTGCTGCTCGATCCCCAGCTGGTGCTGATCGACGAGCCGTCGATCGGCCTCTCCCCGCTGATGGTGCAGCAGACCTTCAATATCCTGAAGGAACTGCGCAGCCGCGGCGTCTCGATCCTGATGATCGAGCAGAACGCACGCTCCGCGCTCGAGATCTCCGATTTCGGCATCGTGCTGGAGCTCGGTCAGACCCGTCTCGTCGACAAAGCGGAGCGCGTGCTCAACGACCCGCGCATCGGGCAACTGTTCCTGGGCGGCGCGATGGCGGAAGGCGCGGCATGATCCGGATCGCCGTGGCGCCCTGCTCCGCGGCGGCCTATTCCAGCACCGCATGTTCCGGCGCCGCCGATTGCTTGCGCAGCGCGGCCTTGCTGGAGCCGATCATGAGGGCCAGCGGGACGGCGCACAGCGTGATGATCATGACCATCTGATAGTCCAGCGAGAAGGCGATGATCTGCGACTGGATACCGACCAGCGCATCGGCGATGGCCCGGCCGCCGTCGGAATTGAGGTCGATCATGCCGCGCACATCCGGCATCTGCAGCGCGTGATTGAACGGATTGATGTGCTCCGACAGCACCGCATAGACGCGGCGCCCGCCCTCGGTCAGCTGCGCGATCACGATCGAGATGCCGATCGAGCTGGCGACGTTGCGCATCAGGGTCAGCATCGAGGTGCCGTCGGTGCGCAGATGATTGGGCAGCGTCAGGAACGCCACGGTAGAGAGCGGCACGAACACCAGCCCGAGGCCGAAGCCCTGCGCGACGCTGACGACGATGATGGTCGGCTGGTCGGTCTGGTCGGTCCATCCGGTCATGAAGAACAGCGACAGCGCCATCAGCGACAGCCCGCTGATGATCAAGGTCCGCGCCTCGATATATTTCATGAAGCGGCCGACCAGCATCATCGCGACGAAGGTGCCGCAGCCGCGGGTCGCCAGCAGCAGGCCCGCCGAGATGATGGGATAGCCGATCACGTTCTGTAAAAACGGCGACGACAGCGCCATGGTGGAGAACAGCACCAGCCCCATCACCGCCATGAACACGCAACCGCTGACGAAGTTGCGATCCCTGAAGATCGCAAACTGGATGAATGGCTTCGCGGTCGTCAACGAATGCGCGAAGAAATAATAGAAGCCGGCGATCGAGACGAAGATCTCGGCGATGATTTCGTTGGATTCGAGCCAGCCCAGCTGTTCGCCACGGTCGAGCGCCACCTGCATCGACCCGATGCCGACCGCGAGGGCCGCAAATCCGAACCAGTCGAACCGCAGCTCGCGATTCTGTCTGGTCTCGTCCATGAAGACCATCAGGCCGAGCACGGTGAAGATCCCGAACGGCAGGTTGACGAAGAACACCCAGTGCCAGGAATAGGTCTCGGTGAGCCAGGCGCCCAGCGATGGGCCCATGATCGGCCCCATCATCACGCCCATGCCCCAGATCGCCATCGCCTTGGCGCGTTCATGCAGCGCATAGGAGTCCAGCATCACCGCCTGCGACAGCGGCACCAGCGCCGCGCCGAACACGCCCTGCAGCAAACGAAACAGCACCATCTGGCTGATGTCCTGCGCCAGCCCGCACATCACGGATGCGACGGTGAATCCGGCCGAGCAGACGATGAAGATGCGCTTGCGGCCGAAGCGGTTGGCGATCCAGCCGACCGGCGCGGTCATGATCGCAGCGGCGACGATGTAGGAGGTCAGCACCCAGTTGATCTGGTCCTGCGATGCCGACAGGCTGCCTTGCATATAGGGCAGCGCGACATTGGCAATCGTGGTGTCCAGCGCCTGCATGATGGTCGCGGTCATGGCGCAGATCGTCACCATGTTGCGACGCAGGCCGGGAACCGCGATCGGGGCTGCGGCACTCGTCATGGCCGGCTAGTCCAGCTTTGCCGCCACCGCCGGCGCGAAGCCGAGCAGGGCAGCGAGCGAGCGGCGATGGCCGGTGTCGATCGTGGTATAGGCGCTCATGCCGGCCTTGAGCTTCTGGACGTCCTTGTCGTTGCTGTCGAAATAGATTCGCACCGGCACGCGCTGCACCACCTTGACGAAGTTGCCGGTGGCGTTTTGCGGCGGCAGGATCGCGAATTGCGCCCCGGTGCCGGGGCTGAGCGAACCGATAGAGCCCTTGAAGACGTGATCCGGAAACGCATCGACCTCGATCGAAACCGATTCGCCGACACCGATATAGGTGAAATCCGATTCCTTCAGATTGGCATCGACCCACGGGTTTGCGGTGTCGATGATGCTGAACACCGGCGTGCCGGCGGGGATGAAGCGGCCGAGCTGGATCTGATCGACCTGGGTCGCGATGCCGGCGATCGGCGCGCGCATCTCGGTGTGATCGAGATTGCGCTCGGCCTGCGCCAGCGCCGCCTTGGCCTGGGCATAGGGTGGAAACTGCTCGAGCGGCAAATTCGGATCGCCGAGCAACTGGGTTTTGGCGCTGGAAAGCTGCTGCTGGACGAACGCCAGTTCCGCTCGCACGGTCACCAGCGCGTTCGACGAATTGTCGAGGTCGAGCTGGGAGCCGAAATTTTGCTTGGCGAGCGCGGCCTTGCGGTCGACATCGCGCTGCTTCAGGTCGGCGGACTGCTGCATCAGGTCGCCCATCTGGCCATAGATCCTGATATTGGCCATCAGATTCTCATGGCTGGTCTTGGCTTGGGCCAGCGTCGCTTTGGCCTGATCGACGGCCAACTGAAACGGCACCGGATCGAGTTCGAACAGCAGGTCGCCCTGGTTGACCCGCTGGCCTTCCCGGACCACGACCTTTTCGATCTTGCCGGAAATGTCGGGCGTGATCAGAACCTTCTGCGCCCCGACATAGGCGTCGTCGGTGGTCACGTAGCGGCCGCCATTGAGATAGAACACCAGCCCCGCGATCACAGCGGCGAGCGGCAACACCACCAGCAACAGCGTGCGGCGATAGCGCCGCAAGGCCGCCATCAGCCGACGCCGCGGCTGCGCGGAAACCTTGTCTCTCGGCGCCTGCGGCGGATTGCCCTTTTGTTCGGGCGGAAATTTCAATACCGGATCAGCCAAAGCGCTGCTCCTTTCTCGGCGGTTCTCCGGCCGGATTTGCAATTGCGTTACGCACGTTTTCCTTGATGGTTTCCAGCTGGGCCAGCAGGCGCTGGGCGTCGGCCGGATTGATGCCTTCGAGCGCGGTCGCCGTCAGTTCGGAACGCAGCCCGCCCAATTTGCCGAGCAGCGGCCGCGCGGCCTTGCGCAGATAGAGCCGGTTGACGCGGCGGTCGGTATCGTCGCTGCGCCGCTCAATCCAGCCATTGTCGCACAGCCGGTCGATCAGTCGCGTCAACGTGATCGGCTGCATCTCCATGAGTTCGGCGAGTTCCGACTGCTTCAGGCCCTCGGTGCGTTCCACCTTGGCCAACACAGCCCATTGCGCGCGGGTAATGCCGTAGCGCGCGGCCTGCTTGTCGGCATAGGCGCGCACCAGCCGCTGCAATTCGCCAAGCGCGAACAGGAAGTTCATATCCACGGAACCGCGGGGCATCGAGGGTCGTCTCCATAAGCTATGGATATAATAAGCTAGCTTATGAATATTTCATGGCGGCTCATGGCAGATTATTGCAAGTTATTGGAAGACCTGCCCTGCTGACCGCACATGGCTGACCGGGGAACCCAGGAAAGGCGGCCTGAGGCACGCGAAAGCGGCCTGATGGCATTGGGGATTATCCGCCCGAATGCTACATTCGGCGGAAATGACACTGACAAAACCGACTTTTCCCGCCCCCGACCATGATCACGGCCGCTGCACCGCGGATGCGCTTATGCATGCCGAGCGGGTCTGCGAGCGGCGGGCGCAGAAATTCACGCCGATCCGCCGCCAGGTGCTGCAGGCGCTGTTGTCCAGCCACCGGCCGCTCGGCGCCTATGAGGTGATCGACGAACTCGCCAAATCGATGCCGCGGCCGGCGCCGATCACGGTGTATCGCGCGCTGGATTTCCTGATGGAGAACGGCCTGGTCCATCGCATCGAAAGCCGCAATGCGTTTCTCGCCTGCGCGCATGACCATGACGCCGCTGCGATGGTGGCGTTCCTGATCTGCGAACGCTGCGGCTCGGTCGGCGCGATTCCAGCCGCGCCGGTGGCGCAAAGTCTCAACGCAGCCGCGCGCGCCAGCGGCTTT